>JGI20155J14468_10000068_pt1 | contig 74697 bp, 83 predicted proteins | sample COG_05_FD_14468 | JGI IMG/M metagenome (IMG submission 14468) | reverse complement strand
TGAGAATTTTGGTTGAGTTTTTACACCCGTTTTATACCCTGTTTATACCCTTTTTATACCTTTTGATGCAACTTCACGCAACACTATAAAATACAAAGGGGCTACCTAAGTAACCCCTTTTGTCGTCGTATTGAAACATTTATCGATGAGTGGGCGATGAGAGATTCGAACTCCCGACCCTCTACATGTCGAGCAGATGCTCTAACCAACTGAGCTAATCGCCCCCAATTTTTAAATTACAGCTTAACCTGTAACTTTCACAATTAAACTGTCAAACCATTTGTCAGGTAATATACTTCTCATTGTTAAAAGTATCCAGCTATATGCACCAGCTGAGTACCTTGTTTTAGGATTTTTAGCGTTTATTGCCTTATCAATAACTTTTGCTATTACTATCGGGTCAGAATAATCGTCAAATGTGTTTTCATCCGAATCATCTGGAGAACCATAGAAATTTTTATATTCTGAATTTTTACTATACTTCTCAAAATATTGAGCTGAATAATTACCAATGTTTGTTTTGATCATTCCTGGCTCAATAATAACTACATCTATTCCAAACTGTTTCACTTCTAATCTAAGTACATCAGACCAACCTTCAAGAGCATGTTTTGATGAAACGTACCACCCATAAAGAGGATTATATGCCTTGCCTAATACTGAAGAAATATTGATAATAGTTCCACTTCCCTGCGCTCTCATATGAGGTAAAGCTGCTTTAACAGTTCTTCCGATGCCGAATAAATTTACTTCAAATTGGTACATCGCATCTTCCATTGATACATCCTCAATAGCACTACCGACAGCAATTCCAGCATTGTTTACTAAAACATCTATTCTACCTTGTTCTGCAATAATTTGATTGATAGCATTATCGACATGATCTTGTTTTGTTACGTCCATTTCTAATGAAATTCCACCAATGTCATTTAGATATAGGTTTTCTTCAACCAAGATATCTCCACCGTAAACAATATGACCTTTATCAATTAAATATTGAGCTGTAGACTTACCGATACCATGAGCGGTACCAGTAATTAATACAACTTTCTGCTTATCAGAAGAAAAAACACTTCCAACAAGCAACATTGTTATAATAAATTTTTTAAACATATCTATCTCCTTTTTTTAAATTAATTAATAAAAAGAATGAATCTATCGAACATTTTATCTGTCATAATTTGTCTTAAAAATTTACCCAGCTTACTGTAAGCTCCAGCAGCATATCTAGTTTTTGGATTACGAGCATTTATTGCTTTATTTATTACTTTTGCAATTACAATTGGATCGGATTGATTTGAGAGAACTGAGCTTTCTGAATCAGTAACCGGCTGTCCATACAAATGCAGATAATTAGAATCTTCTCTGTATTTATCTAAATAACTTCCCGAAACATTAAAAAAATTAGTATTTATAGCTCCAGGCTGCACAATAACTACATCAATATCAAATTCTTTCAATTCTACTCTTAATGCATCTGACCAACCTTCTAGTGCATGCTTACTTGACAAATACCATCCTGCTAAAGGACCATAAGTTTCTCCTAACACTGAACTAATATTAATTATCGTTCCACTCTTTTGCTTTCTCATATGAGGAAGTACTGATTTTGTAACTCTAGCTAATCCAAACAAATTAACATCATACTGATAATAAGCGTCCTCCATGGTGACTTCTTCAATAGCTCCATATACACCCAAACCAGCATTATTTACTAGAACATCAATTCTTCCATGCTCATTAATGATTTGCTGAACTGCTTTATCAATATGCTCTTGATTAGTGACATCCATCTCAAGCGCTATTCCTCCAATATCATTTAAATAGAGATTTTCTTCGACAAGAATGTCTCCCCCGTAAACAATATGACCTTTATCAATTAAGTATTCTGCAGCAGACTTTCCAATACCTAATGCTGTACCAGTAATTAATATAACTTTTGGCGTATTTGCTGATATAAAACCAAACATCAACAATGATAATAAAATCTTTTTTAACATTTTTACTCCTTTATTTTTCTTTTGAATTAATTATGACCCACGCGAAAAAATGCATGATCTTATTTAATATTTTTTCAATCATCCTTTGAATGCCAATAAGCTAACCCAATAAATAGAAATTGAAATGGAAGTCTTCCCCATGCAATTGCAGCTGTAGTTCCCATTGCATCTCCATTTGTTAATGCAAGATAGATATTAGCTGGGAATACTGCAATTAAGAGCAAAATAAGCCCCCAGGCAGCGTAATAACGTGTTTTAGGTATCAACAGTAAGAAACCAAACGAAACTTCTAAAAATCCACTAATATAGACTGAGGCTAAATGAAATGGAAAATTAGGAGGCATAATTTGCAAAAACCATTCAGGTTCAATAAAATGTTTTACTCCAACATTCATATAAAAACATGACATTAATATTATGGTTATAAATTTAATTTTTTCTATCATACCGATATAGATCCTTTTCTAAAATCTGTTTTTCCTATGCGAACATTCACTAATACTGGAAATCCATTTTTTGCATCTTCTTTTGCTTGTATTAATACGCTCTTTAACTCACTGGGATCATCGACAGCATACCCTTTTCCACCATAGCCAATTGCTACTTGATGATAGGCAGTATTTAAAAGATTTGTCCCTATAGGACTTCCAAGCATATCAACTTGCTCTCGAGCAATTTGCTGCCAAGAAGCATCGTTTCCAACAATAGCAATAACGGGTAATTTATGACGAACATAGGTATCAAATTCAGCTAAACTAAATGCACAAGCCCCATCTCCATAAATAATCCAAACTTCTTTACTTTTGTATGCACTTTTCGCTCCAAGTGCAAATCCACCTCCGACACCCAGTGTTCCAAATGGACCTGGATCAAGCCAGCCTAATGGCCCTTTGGGTCGTACGGTATATGCCGCCGTTCCTACAAAATCTCCTCCATCTGCTATTATAATACTATTATCATCCAAAAGATCATTAATTGTAGTACATAGTTTAATAGGATTAACAAAATCTGTTTTGATTTCAGATTGTTGTAAGATCTCATTATCACGTTTTTGTTCAAGTAAATTTAATTCTTCTGTCCATTCTTCGCATTTTGGAGGATTGATAATTTTACCAATTTCACAAATTGCGCGGGTTGGATCACCATGAATACATATAAAGGGCTTTCTGTTCTGCTTCATGTCCTTTGCACTTTTATTGATTGCAATAATTTTTGCATTTGAATTAATAGAATATCCATATCCTAATCGGAAGTCTAATGGAACGCCTACAGTAATTACAACATCTGCGTTCTAAGGCATGTTTACGATTATGGCGCATAAAAAATTTATCATTTTCATTGAAGCACCCTCTTGACATTCCTGATGTATAAGTAGGAATAGATAACTTATTTAAATTTTTAAGAAATTGAGGTAAAGCCTCTTTATTTTGTGTGACTTGATTCCCAAGCAATACAACAGGTTTCTTAGCATTTACAATTGCTAATGCTGCATTGTCTATATCTTTTTGTCGTGCAAAAATCGATTTTTTCTTTCTAATTTTTATAGATGACTTTTTATTAGAAAACATATTAGTTAAGTGGCGATCTACATACCAGGTCATCAACTTACCTACTATTCCATTTGATGGTAACTGGCTTGCATGTTGCTCTCGAATACTTTTTTCTGGATAAAGTAAGTCAATAGGTAACTCAACAAATACTGGGCCAGGTACTCCAGATATTGCTGTATTCAAAGCATTTGTAAGGGAGGGTATTATATCGCGAGTCTTACCAACACTTACTGCTGACTTTACATGAGGTTTTATCAATGCCATTTGATCAATATCTTGTAGAGATCCCTTACCACGCAAAAGCGTCGCTGCTGCCCCACCGATTAGTATTAATGGAGATTGTGCTAGTTGTGCATTTTTAATTGCAGTAATTGTATTAGTGACTCCAGGGCCAGCTGTAACAATAGCAACTCCTATACTATTCGTGAGTCTAGATGTAGCATCTGCTGCAAATACTGTTGAAACCTCATCACGCACTTCGACGATATCGATTCCCTCTGATTCACACCCAACAAGAATAGGAGATATGTGCCCTCCACACAAAGTAAAAACTGTACTAATATTATTGTTTTTAAAAAATGAACTTACAGTAAATCCTGCATGCATATTAGACGATTTCATGATTGGTTAGTTTAGAATTACTGCTACCTGATTAGGCTCAGGAACTGCTAGGAGAGATGAATAAACAGAATCATCCATTAAGACTTCTAAGGCTTTAATTACTACTTTATCATCTTTAAGATACAATTCATATTTTCCATCGTTTCCATCGTAATAGAAAGCAAACTCACCTAAGACCATTCTTTCGATAACATCTTTTTCAGTTTCAAACATTTCTGATTGAGTTTTATCAATTTGTCTCTCAATAACACTGAAGGCGTTTTTTAAGAAAATATTGTCTTTATCTTCTTCGGATAGCTTTTCTTTTGCTAANTCTAAATCTTCTTCNCCATCAACATAACCTTCAATATCATTATCATTAATAAAGGTTTCAAAATTTTTCATTAAGCTGCTATCTGCCATAACTTCATCAATTGAAGCATACTGATCGCTGGATTGTTGAACGAACCTGAAGTAGCCTCCGTTTCTTAAAATAGATGCTGCTAAAGGATAGGAACCTTCATCTTTGACTATAATATCTGGAGAGATTCCGCCGCCACCTAATACAGTTCTTCCTGCCATTGTTTGAAATAGTGAATCGGCTTCTAAAGCACCATCTGCAATTAATTCTTCATCAATAAATTCTCTTTTTTGAATTGAGCGACCACTTGGAATATAATATTTAGAATTAGTAATTTTTAGAGCAGTATCTTGATTAATTCCAATCACAGTTTGAACTAAACCTTTTCCAAAAGACTGATCTCCAAGAACAACAGCTCGATCATGATCTTGTAAGACTCCAGCAACAATTTCGCTTGCTGAGGCACTCCCACCATTGATAAGTACTGCTATATCTACTGAATTCGGTAAAAATGCACTATTGAGCGACTTGTAGTTTTTAAGACTCCTACCTTTTCTTCCTTTTGTTGAAACCATCTCAACATCTTTTGGCAAAATAAGGTCTAAAATATCTAGAGACGATGATAACAATCCGCCAGGATTATCCCTTAAATCAATAATAATATTATCTGCACCTTCACCCATTAAAGATATTAGAGCATCTCTTGTTTCACCAGGAGTATTATTTGAAAAATTTGTAATTCTAAGATAGCCCACTTCTGGGTTTGCCATTCCATAATAGGGGATATCTTTGATCGTAATTACATCTCTAGTAATTGTGTAATCTTCCGTTTCGCCCGTAATCGGCTTTTTAATCGTCAGGATAACATCCGTTCCTTTATTTCCTCTAATCTTATTAGTAGCCTCTTTTAACTCTAATCCTTTCGTAGTTTCTCCATCGATATTCATAATTTCATCACCTGTAAAAATACCGGCTCGTGATGCAGGAGATCCTTCAATAGGTCCGACAACAGTTAATTGATCTTCATACATATATATCTGAAGACCTACCCCACTAAATTCACCATCAGTTTTAATTGCTAAATCTTCTAAATCTTTTTCTTCATAATATTCAGTATATGGATCAAAATTCTCCAACATAGATTTAATAATTCTGGATGTTAATTTTTGCACATCTAACTCATGAACATATTCTGTTAATAAGTACTTATAGACAGTCATAATCTGTTGTTGAGATCGTGCAATATCGCGATAAACATCTAACTGTTGACTGCGAAGTATTCCAAAGAAACATACCATGAGAACCATAAAGATGATCGATGCTTTTTTAAAATATCTCATAAACTAAATTTTTCTTTCATTGCACTCCATATATCTTCAAATACTTTATCAATAGATTGTTCCCCGTTAATTAAAACTACTCTGTCTGGATTTTTAGCATGAATTGCTAAATATTGATCCCGTACTCTTTGTTGAAAATTTGAACCTTCTTTTTCAATTCTATCTCTAGAAACAGACATTCTTTCATCTGCTTTTTCTACAGGAACATCAATAAAAAATGTTATATCAGGCTTTAAAGTATATGTTCCAAAATTATTAATCTCATCTAATGCATTGACACTAAGTCCTCTTCCACCGCCTTGGTATGCCAATGTAGAATCTGCATATCTATCCGCTACAACCCATTTACCGTTAATGATATGAGGCAATATAACCTTGTCAGTGAGTTGCGCTCTACTTGAGATCATTAACAATGCTTCAGCACGATCAGACATAGATTCTTCGGCATGAAGCAATAATTTTCGAATAGATTCCGATATTGGATCCCCTCCTGGCTCTCGAACAGTAACAGCTGATATATCAATTTCAAAAAGTTTTTCAACTAATTTTTCAGCTTGTGTAGATTTTCCACATCCATCGACCCCTTCAAATGTTATAAATTTTCCGCTAGAAGTGGATTCTGTCATCATTTTTTCCAATCATAATTACTATTTCACCTTTAATTTTTTTTGCTTCAAAATACTTTATTGCATCACTAAAACTACCTCTAATAATTTCTTCATACAACTTTGTTAATTCTCTAGCAATAACAATAGGCCTCTCTCCAAGTGCTTCTCTTAATTGATTTAATGTTTTTAATAGTCGATGAGGGCTTTCAAATAACACTAAAGTTGTATCTAAATTTTCTAAATAAGAAATTTTCTTTTGTCTTCCTTTTTTTGCTGGTAAAAATCCTATAAATGTAAAAGCATCTGAAGGTAGTCCTGAAGCGCTAATAGCTGCAGTTAAAGCAGAAGCGCCAGGTATGGGAACAACATCAATTCCTTCACTTATACACTCTCTAATCAAGCTATATCCTGGATCGCTAATAGTTGGTGTTCCAGCATCAGAAATTAATGCGACATCTTTTTTATCTTTCAGAAAATCTAATAAACGTGCAATTTCTTTCTCGCTACTATGATCATGATAACTATACAATTTTGTATCTATATCATAATGATTGATTAGCTTTTTTGAAGTTCGGGTATCTTCTGCAAAAATACAATGAACACTCTTTAGGGTTTCTACTGCACGAAATGTAAAATCTTGTAAATTGCCAATTGGTGTAGCAACGACAAACAATTTGCCTTTATTAGACATTATGCCAACTTATTTAATGCGCGCTTAAAACAATCTATTCCAAAATCAATATCTTCTGTTGTAACATTTAAATGTGGTCTAAATCGAATTGAATAATTTCCAGAACCTAGAAGAATAGAACCTTCATCCATAAGAAGCTCTGCTAATTTGTCTCTTTTATCACTTGAAGGCAAATCAAAGGCGCAATACAGGCCTTTTCCTCTTGCATTCGATACGAGGCTAGGATATTGATTTTGAAGGCCTTGAATGCTATCTAATAGATATAATCCATTTTTAGCTGCTTGATCTACCAAGTTATCTCTTTCAATTAATTAATTCTAAATAGATAGTTAGTCGTACCATATCGACAAGACTTCCGCCCCAAGTAGAATTAATACGGCTCGATTCTTGAAATACATTTCCTTCAACTTCATCTACACGAGTACTTGCAGCAATACCACAAACTTGAGTTTTTTTACCGAATGAAATAATATCAGGCTTAGCCGATAAACCGTCTGCACAACCACATCCAGTTTCACAACCTCCAGATGAAAAATGTTGATGTGCCCACATTTTTCCTGTGATACCAATACCTGTTTGGACTTCATCATAAATGAGCATAATATCATTCTCATCAGCAATTTCTCTTAAAGCTTGCATGTATTCACATCTAAAGTGGTTATCGCCACCTTCACCTTGGATAGGCTCTAAAATAATAGAAGCAATATTGTCTGGATTTGCAGCAATTATCTCCTTGATTTCATGCAATGATTGTCGTTCCAGTTCTTGAACATGCTCTAAATTATCTTTTAAAGGGAATGTAATTTTAGGGTTAGAAACTCGAGGCCAATCAAACTTTGGAAAGTACATTGTTTTTCTCTTATCTGGAGAATCAGTTAAGGACATAGTATAGCCTGTTCTTCCATGGAAACATTGTTTAAAATGAATAACTTTTTCTCCTTTAGCACTACTTCCTTTTGCTAAATTCTTTCTACGCTTCCAATCAAATGCAACTTTCAAAGCATTTTCTACCGCCAAACCACCACCTTCTATAAAAAAAGTATGTGGTAAATAATCTGGCTGAGCAACGCGCTTAAAAGTATGCATGAATTCTGCCATTTCTTGAGAATAGACGTCTGAATTTGTAGGTTTGTTAATTGCAGCAATACGCAATCTTTCTGATTGCTCCAATACATAAGGATGATTATATCCAACAGAAAGAGATGCAAACATAGAAAATAAATCTAAATATTCTTTTCCGCTAACCTTATCAACCAACCAAGAACCATGAGATTTTTCCAGATCGATAATTGGAGCCATGCCATCTGCAAGAATGCTTTGGGAAATTACTTTCCTAATGTCCGCTTTATTCATTTATTAACCTTCCTTTTTTTCAGGATTTTGGAATGACCAAAAACCTAGTATTAGCACGATAAATAGCATCATCCAATACGTTCCATAGTTATAGTCGGGAGAAGAAAATAAAATTAAATCGTTAAAACGTCCAATAAGTAATGAAATGCGTCCCATGACTGCAAAACCAAATGATGCTCCAAAACTAATCATTAAGAAATAAATACCTAATCGAGTAAATTTTCCATAAGAACCTGTTTGTTCTCTTGAAAAATAAAAATACATCAACGCGCTAATTGTACCTACTAAAATAACAATATTATTAAAAACACTATCACCTGACATACTAAAGATGGGCAAAGATCCACCGAAAATATCTACTGCACTTGCGCTAATTTGACTTAACACATTAGAGCTCAAATATCCATACGCTTTTAACCCAGCTGCAATCCCTACTGTATAAGCAATACCCCATCGTGCCATCCAATTAAACTGCTTAAAGATACTAAGTAACATCATAATCCCTAATAATAATGGGAACAGATAAAGGATATTAAAATCATGGTTGAAGTCGACTTCAGCAATAAATGACAGAGGACCATCTTTTGGAAATAATCTTCCAAATAAATTTGGATAAATCTGTGTCCAATAAAAAGTAGCTGCCCAGTAAGCTGCTGACACACCAACAAAAACATGCTCTGCAATTTTATAAAAAGGATTATCTCTGTAGAGGTAAGATAAAATACCTAATGTTAAAAATGCTGCAATCCATGCACCGAAAATTGTAGAAAATGCCATATTAGTATTTCCTCTCTCTTCTCTCGGTTATAAAATAGGCTAAATTACCTAAGACAATAAACAACACAATTACAAGATGAGCAAATGATTGTGCTGCCATTCCTTGAATTGCAATACCTGGTGTACCAATTAATTTTTCATATTCCGCTGCCCCCGGCATTCCAGCAAGTATTCCTCTTACCTGCCCACTCTGAACATATGGCATTACTTCATTTACTTGAATAGATGTTGTTCCGGACGATAGCGGCACACCTGTTGGATCACCACCATACTGAACCCATTCAAAAGTCCCTGGATATCCAGCAGAGCCAGTAAAAATAAATTGAAAATCTTTTAAATTGTTTATACCGTCCATCATAGGAATATCTGCAAGCATTGTTTGTTTATAATCTACAGTGTATACCTTGCGTAAATCACTAGCAAGACCTTTAACAATTGCTTCATTTCCTGGCCTAAAGCCCAATAAAACGTAATCTTCGTATTCTACCAATTCAAATTCTTGATTAATCTCTTCTAATGCATCCAGCGCCATATAAAGCCCATCTGGCCATAAACATGTAATATATATCTGGTGATCTTCGCGTAAAAGCTGTCTCATAACACCCAATGTCATTGGATGAATTTCAGGCTTAGTACTTGGGCCATAATCAAATGACATTAATACTTTTGAATTAGCAGGTATTTCTGCAATTGCATTATAAACTTTTTCAGTAGTTGGTGTTGTTCTAATTGGTAGATCAATAGGGCGTAAAAGCGGTATCAATACTGCTAAACCAATTAATAGAAAGATATACCTTCTATCAACAGAACCGAGCTTTAATATCATGTCTTCTAAATATCTCATTGGTCACCTATGTATGATTTTTCTAAACCAAAAATGTAACGCAAGCTTGTTACAATAATCCCTAAACCAATTCCAATCATAATTGCTCTTGCACCAGCTAAATTTGGAACTGTATAAATCCACTCTTGAAGTGATGGTAAAAAGAATATTGCTGGCTCAGTTGGATTCCAATCCATACTTATACCTAAAGCTGTAACACCTAATAATCCTATAACAAATGAACCAAAAATAATTTTGCGATCTTTGAAATAGTTTGCCATAAAGATTGTTCCAACAAAAACTAACAGATACATTACCATCCATGGGGTAATTAAGCTTCCAACAGGCACTCTTCCTAACATAATAATAATCCCAGCTAACAATAATAACGTAGCCTCAAAATTTCTTGCTCTAAAAGCTCTATATGATGCTGAAGCAACATAGAATGCTAACAATGCGAACATTGTTGCAGACAATGGAGTAAAAATATTATCAAACATCCACTTAAACAGACCGCCTTCTGTAGAAATATGTGCTCCCCACTCTACAGCTTTAACAGTTTCTGCCGATCCGGATGCTAAAATAGCTTGTTCAGCTGCGCCTTGAGTAAAGTATACTTCCTCTCCAACAAAGAAAGCTCCCTTCATAAAGAAACCAATTGTAAAAGCAAAAAAGAAAGATGCTATAGCGACTACGCTGTACTGCCAGCCCGATTGTCTTTTTAATACTTTTAAAAATTGTAATTTTAAAAGATTTAACGCTCCAAGGAAAATTGCAAAACTTGCAATAATATCATACCATTGTGTAGCGTCATCATTTACAAATGCTTCAACTGATTCATTATCAATAAACCATCCAAACAGAGTTAAAGATCCAAAAAATGCAACAATTCCAATTGGGATATATCTCTTTAAAAACATCTTATAAACCCAACCATGTTAAAAGATTAAAACTAGTTAATCCTAAATCTGATAAAGCGCGTGATAATAATGCAACCCCAATAAAGCTTATCAACATTAATTTTACCATATCTTGAGTTTTAACACCTGCGATTAATTCAGGCTTCCTTGAAAGGTATGCACTTGCAGCAAAATATTCTTCACCCATTAAGGTGTAGTCACATGCAGTTACAAAGAAAGGAATTTGTGCTTGAGAGGCAGTACCTGCAATCTGAATCGCACCAATACTATTACCAGTTTCTGCAAATAATAATGATTCTGCATAAAATTTACCCATATACATACAGGCTGCCGGCTTATCTCTTTGCATAATACCATTCACCCCTGCAGCATACGCAAATTGGTCATCTGTAACATAATGAACCATATCTTCATTAAACATTTCTGGTCGACCTTGTGTCAAATAAGCTTCTTTACAAGATTCTCTAGCAGCTTGCATAACAATAGATCTTGCAACAGGAACATCTAGACTAGTTTCGTATTGTGCGGTCATTTGTGCTACATGACCTAAAATAATTACACCTGCAACAGTTTCAACTTCGTTCATATCCATGATACCTGGAACATAAAGAATAGGTCGTCCCATTTCAGTAGAACGCCCGACTGCTTCCTCTACTGCTTTTAGACCTGGAATAGTACGTAAAAAAATTGAATCAGCAGAAATTCTAGCCTCTTTTACTTCATTTAACATTACCATTATAATAGTAAGTAAAAGAGCAAACATTACAGCCCTATCTGACTGGAAAATATGAAAAGATTCTGGAAGTTGAGTTAAAGCGAAGGTAAAAATAATAATACCTACGAATCCTATTGAGTATGTTTGTATTTGCTTGTTATTCATTCTTACTTAATCGTTCTAATTCACAAATTAAAAATTCTACACTAGAATGCTGTTCAAATAATTCAGCAGCCCTATAATAACCATCTGTTTTGACAAATGCACTAATTATTGGACCAAAAAACACCATTGTTTGACTTCCAATAAAATTTAAAGGCTTTACCATCTCAAGAAAAAAAATTGACGGAGTTATTAATTTTAACTCTACTATCTTATTTGCAAGCTTTGATAAAAATGCTTTATCGTCGTTTGTAAGTATATAACTCATTGTAATTCAACCATTTCAAGGTTAGCTCTTGGTATTAGAGTATTTTTCCCATCTATAGAAATTTCAGCAACTCTTACCATTGTTTCTGATTCCATTTTATTCAATTCTGAAGGCAAAGAACTTACCGTTCCAATCTTTCCAAAGTTAGGTGAACGAATCACTCTAACAGTACTTCCTTCTTGAATACCTTCCGGTTCTTTTGATAGAGAATCTTCTGAATCAGAGTCGCTATTTATAGGAATTACAATTTCAGGGCGTATTACACCTGCTCTAATCTGAGTTGCACCATTCACTGATGCTTGATTTCCATGGTTATTCTTTAATAAATCAAACGTAGCATCACTCATTGGAATAGAGCCATACCCTTCAGTAACAATTAATGCTGTAGGTAACTTTTCTGTTCCTGTAATTGCAACACCTAAATCATAGCCAAGCACTGCTTTTAAATCGTAGTAGTTAAAACCACCTACTACAATTGCAGCTACGTTACAACTCATTGCCTTTTTGTAAGCATCTAGACTAAGAAATGATCCGCCTATTAAAATTTTTCCTTCCATATCTTGTGTAATTTGATCAGAAGTTAGTTCATCAGATGAACTATTAGATACTAACACTAATTCACCTCTTTTTTCGCCTGCAATTCCAAAAATACCTTGAATAAAAGCTGCATCAGATTTTAAAATAATTCCTTCTTTTTCAATTACTTCATCCACAATACCGCTAACATATGCATCCACTTCAACTGGTATAGGAGCTTCTCTAACAATAACACGCCCTGTACTTTCAGATATAGATTCAATTGTTCCATCTACTGGAGATTCTACTGAAGATTTAAACATACCAAAAATTCCTGCTGTCTCAGCAATCATATCACCTTTTTTAACACTGTCTCCTTCTTTAATTATTAAGCAATCGACTACATCTCTAGGTTCAATATTCAAAATATTATTTACTTTCAACATTTGAACATTACCAGGAAGATTTGTTGAAGCAACAACAGTATCTGGACTTAAATTATCGCCTTTCTTTACTAGAACTTTCCCTTTAAGGGGCAAAATACGTTCTTTTCTGAAAAGTGTTTTTTGTAAAACTTTCAATCCGGGTGTATAGGAATGTGCCATTAAAAAAGATCTCCTTTAGGATATTCATCTACTGCATTTGACCAGTTTAATAAACTTTCAATTCTTTGAGATGGATCAGTGGATAAGGTAATTGGTCTATTACGTCCATCAAAAATTAAACCAACCACTCCCCCAAAAATCACAGAGTCTAACGGCTCGCCTTTTCCGGCGCCAACATCTACTCCTCTTGACGGTACAATATTAACCTTTACCTCTTCGTAAGGAACTTCAAGCATTTCCAATGAACCTTCTAAAACTTCTATTTCTTTGGTTGATCCATCTTTAAATGTTAGTGAAACCTGTGCCATTTTAGATTTTGGCTTAACTTTTCCTACTGGAGTAACACATGTTCCAAGTCTGATCAAGCAATCATTATCAAACACTTCTAAAGCAGCCTGACTAGCATCATCTTTTAATTCTTTTTTATCAATATTTGCTAACACTCCTAATTGAGGCATCATAAATATTGAATCAACTGCTAGCTGAGTAATACCTTCAGGCATGAAAGCATCAATAAGCATTCTAGCAGATTGTTGACGACGAGGAGCATGTGACAATACACCACCTGATCCAACTAATAAATCTAAATCCATCATATTAACTAAAGATTGTCCACTAGAAGACTGTTCAAAAGCATCAGATATAGTTCGCTCTGATTGCACCCCTTTAAGACTAGTAGCAAAAGCTTTATGTTGGATAAAAGATAATCTCAATGCTTCTCTGGCAATTGCTTGTTCGATTACTAATTCTTCTAGTGATTGTGGCACTGTAGTTGGACGAATCATTTTGTTACCAATACGATTTGTTAACTCACTACGATCAATATCAAAAGGTACCCATCTTAGGACATTATCTAATCCTGATTCAGCTAATACATTACAAATTGAATAGCTCATCCCAAGATTAGCACTTACTGTACGATTAAATTTTTCTTCGAAAACGGAAAATATATCTGTTGTTGCTCCACCAATATCAACTCCTACTACAGAAATACCTTCTTTTTTTGCAATCATCTCAATTAACGATCCTACTGCTCCAGGTGTTGGCATAATAGGAGCGTCTGTCCAAGACATTAATTTCTTATATCCAGGTGCTTGCGCCATAACATGCTCCATGAAAAGATCATGAATTTTATCACGAGAAGGCTCAAGATTCTCTCTCTCAAGTACTGGTCTAATATTGTCAACAATATCTAAATCTGAAATCTCACCGAGAGTTGACTGGATAGAGTCCTGTGCTTTATTGTTTCCAGCATATATAACAGGCAACTTATAATTTTGTCCTAAACGGGGTCGAGGATTGGCTGCTGCTAAAATTTCAGCTAACTCCATTACATGAGTCGTTGTTCCGCCGTCCGTTCCTCCGGATAATAGTATCATATCTGGCCTTAGCTGTCTTATGCGTGTAATCTTTTCATGTGGCAACCTACCATCATTTGACGCTAGAACATCCATTACGATTGATCCTGCGCCCAATGCAGCTCTCTCCGCACTCTCACCGGACATAGACTTTACTACACCAGCTACCATCATTTGCAAGCCTCCACCAGCAGAGCTTGTAGAAACATAAATATCTACACCCTTTTCTCCGTTATCTGGCGTGATAATTTGATCTCCATTTAAAATAGTTCTTCCGGATAGCTCTTCAACTTCCATTACAGCATTTAATACACCCTTAGTTACATCTTCAAAAGGAGCTTCAACTGTTGTAGGAGCTTCCCCTCTAAAAGTGAGTCTATAACGATCATCTTTCCATTCAATTAGAATAGCTTTTGTGGTTGTACTACCACAATCTGTTGCTAATATAGATTTAATTTTTTTACTCATAAATAATACGCAATAACATAAAACAATGTGACTGGAGTTGTCAATATTAAAGAGTCTAATCTATCTAACATGCCTCCATGACCCATTAATAGACGAGAAGAATCCTTTATATTTACTCTTCGCTTTAAAGATGATTCAAATATATCACCAAAAAATCCAACAATATTTAATATAATAATAAATACACACTGATCTATAACTGTTAAGGGAAATATAAATTTACTGAACAATAATACGAAAAAAACTGTACCGACAAGCCCCCCAATTAAGCCAGCATATGTTTTGTTAGGACTAATTGATGGTGCGATTTTTTTACCACCAATCCACTTACCAAATATGTATGAAAAAGAATCATTTACAGAAACACCTGCAAATAATATTAGCGTAAAATAAGAACCTAGCAATCCATCAATATCTCGAAGTACTAATAAACAAAAAAGACTTCCTAGTACATATACAAAGCCAAATAGTATCCATAAAACTGTATTATCGCTTTGTGACTTTAGAGATAGAAATTCTTTAAATGCAATTGCTGCAGCTAATACTATGATAAAATTGAAGATCCATCCTCCGTTCAATACAGCTAATACAACGAGTGGAAATCCTGTTATTCCTATTGCTAATCTAGACTTTAAAGCGCTCATTAGGCCAAACTAATCAAAGTTTAGAATTATACCAAAAGCTTAATTGTCTTTGGGAGTATTTGTACGGAAACTTTCTTACTTTTTATTATCTCTCCGTCGACATTAAAATATGAATCCTTTAATGCATCAATAGAGAATGATTTTACCTTACTCATATGAACATATGGTAAATTAGTATGTTTTCCTGTATAAACCTCTTTAAAAACCTTAACTAGCTGCAATCTACTAACATCGTCTTTTACGATTACCATATCAATCATTTCGTCATAAAAACCTCCCGATGGAGCTATTTTCATGCCTTTGCCCGTATGAACACTATTACATCCAACCATAAAAGCGCAAGAAATATTAGACATCTCTCCATCGATAGAAATTAATGCCTTATATAGAGTTTTTTCTAGCAATTTTATAACAGAGGCTACATCATATCTAATGGTACCTAAAAATCTTAACTTTTCTGCTAATACATTACCAAAAGAAAACATACCCCACCCTATTACACTAATACTCAATCTTACTTCATTATCAAAGATGGCTTTATTTACATCCATTAATCGAATATCGTCGGATAAAGCTTTTTTTATTGCAATATTATAGTCTAGATAGTTGATATCATGAACAACAGAATTTCCCGAACCAGTAGGTATAATTCCAATAGGAAAAAATGAACATAAATCTGATTGGTACAATCCATTAACTACTTCATTAACTGTTCCATCTCCACCAAATATTAAGATGCGATCAAACTGATCTGATTGTAATTCTGATACAACTTTTCGTGCATGACCTGCGTATTTAGTTATTAATAATTCAGGATTAAAACTATGCTCTTTGATAGTATTTTCAAGTTCATAATATACTTTAAGTGATTTCTTTAACCCGCTAACAGGATTAACGATGCAGAGAATATTTTTCATTTGTGATATTTATTATCACCAAGTCTTATCACATCAATTCGAACTTTAGTTGTCCCTTGATTTACAAAGTCTAATTTTCTAGCTGCTTTGTAAGACAGGTCGAGAATACGACCTTTCGCAAAAGGACCGCGATCATTAATAAAGAGCTTTATCGACTTTCCATTTTCTAGATTGGTTACCTTGACTTTTGTGCCTAATGGATACGTCTTATGAGCTGCACTAACCTTGTACATATTAAAAGTTTCTCCATTTGCTGTAAGCTTCTTGTGAAATTTTTTTCCATAATATGATGCAATACCTACCTGCACTCTCGGATGATTTTTTATAGCTTCAATTTGCTTGCGACTCATCCCCTTAGAATTCACATAGTCGCCGTAAGCAATATTAGGGCCGCAACCAACAACAAAACAAAGAATAAAAGTGAATATAATATTAGTTTTCATCTGATAATTTACTATTAATTAGAGGAATCTGAAATGGATCTATTACTAACTGACTTGCCATACCTACTAAGGTAGCGCCTTTCTTCAAAGCTAGACTTACATCGTTGTAACAAGAAATACCTCCAGTAGCGATAATAGGTAAATCAAAATTAGATGATATCAATTCAACATTTTTTAATGTAGTATTAAGTAGGCCAATCCCACTCAAACCTCCTCCATCTTTTGAAAAAGTACTCTTATTTAATCCTACTGATGTTGCTGTTATATATTTTGTATTACCTAAATTAATAGCACATTTATCAACACTAGCTAATGTCTCACAAATTTCGAACATATTCTGCTTGCTACTATCGGGAGACACTTTCACAACAATAACATTCGAACAAGAATTTCTCATTTCTATTAACAAGGCTTTTAATCCCTCCTTATCATCGCTGAGACACTTTCCGTCATCAGTATTAGGACAACTTATATTTAACTCATAAAAGAACCGATCAAATATTGATTGGGATACTTTAGAGTTAACCTGATTGAACACGTCCAAATATTCATCAATACTATTTCCTCCCACACTTATCCCAATAGGCCTATTAAATGATAAAAGCTTTGGATTTTGAAAGCTATCAACAAAATATTGAACTCCTTTTGTGGGAAGACCAAGCGAATTGATTAAACCATACCCACCATCATACTTAATTTCTTGTATTCTTGGCCTATTATTGCCATCTGACGGTGTTTTCAGCACTGTTTTATACGTCATACCGCCTAAACCAACTAATTGCCACTGAACAAGTGAACTTACGTCATCTTTAAAGGATGCCGCTATTAGTGGAGAAGGAAAAGATAAATCATATAATTTTGTACCTATATTTTTTGGAATTTTAAATTTGAAAAAATATCTAAGTGGAGTACTCATTAGAATGTGATTTAAGGAGTCTCCTAGAATGATTGCCCTTTCTAAATCTTTTGGCCAACTTGCAAAAATGCTTATCACAGATCTGCGAATGATTTTAAAATTTAACGAGAGAATTTGTGCTCTAATCTTATTCAACATCTAAACTCTCTAATCTTTTTTGTGCCAACTCACCTTGCTGAGAATTGGGATGCTTGCTAACTAGCCATTTATAATAAGCGATAGCACTATCTGCATTAGATAGTTCATAGTCATAATGATAGCCTAAAAAATATGCCGCAATATTTGAAGATTCTGTAGATGAATCTATATTCAGAATACTTCTATATATCTTTAGAGACTCATCTGAGTTTATAGACCATAAACTTTCTGCCTTTAATAGCATTTCTGATGGCTTGTGAGTTGCATCTAAGCTTAAATCATCAATAATAAACTTTGCAAAATCTGAATCAGGATATACATTCAAAATTCTTTCTTTATACATATTTTTACGATCATCATTCTGTTTGTTATATATTGAGTAGAGTGCAAATGTTGCCGACGGAAAAACTTTCGATTGTTCAAAATTATTTACAATATTTTCAAAATAACTAATTGAGTCATTCAAATTGCCTAAATCAAAGGCTAATATCTCACCTAGCCTATAAAGTGTTATAGACTTATCTGTATTATCCTCTTTTTTCAATGATTGATCTAACTTAATCAAACTGGCAACTGCATCGCGCTTATTTGAAATTAATACTTTATGGATAGAATTTGCATTTTGCTTCATTGCTTCATTCATAAAAAAGCTAGACTTTTCAAAATCCAAATTTGGACTTTCTAAGTACAATGTAGATAAAATATAGTATGCCTCAATCGCAATTTTTGTATTCGGATAATCTTGAGCAATAATGTCTAAGCTTTCGATAGCAAATTGTGTGTTACTCTGATCTAATTCTATCTTGATCAATTCTAATCGAAGATCAGACTTTATTGATGAAAAATCATCGTTTAATAAAAGTTTCTCGATTCTACTCTTAGATTGTTCAATTTGACCCAATAAGCGATATGTTTGAATAATTTTTAAGTTTGATTCACGAATTCTATTTATCGATATACTATTATTAAGAACTTTTTTATAGCCATCTAAAGCTTGTTCATAAATTTTCTTTTCATATGATAACTCCGCAATCTGAAAATAAATTTGCTCTCTAGTAAGACGATCTTTGCTCGTCTCAGCTCCTAAGTTAAGAAAGTAAAATGCATTATCAGAATCTTCATTTTCAAGATATATCTCACCCAGAACTAAATATATACGTGACTGTAATTCAATTGAATCTGTACTAGAAAGCAGGTCTTTGAGGTCGTTAATTGCTGGCTGAGGCTTAAAATCTTTCCATTTACATAATGCCAGCCAGTATTTTGTCTCATCAATAAAAAATTCTTCTTTTGATTCTTGTAATTGAAAAAATACTTCCTTGGCACTATCATATTCTCTTCGAAAGAAATGAGATTTTCCTTTTATAAGCATTGCATCTTTCACATAATCGCTATCACTATACTCATTTAAAACTTTATCAGATTTGTCAATGGCTTTGCCATATTCTTGAATTGCTTTTGCCGGTAATGAGCTTCCAAGACTTTGAATTCTTAATTTTTCAGCATTGCTATAATGTTCTTCTGCGTTATAAAAAGTGTTAAAATAAGCGCATGCTTGTAAAAATACTAAAAGACATAAGTATTTTATGAATTTTGAATTAAATTCAGATATCATAATGCAAATTTACAATGAAGCTTGAAGAATTACAGAACATAATTTCTAAAAAAATATCTGACGCGATTACGGTTGAGTCAATCAATGTCTATGACTATACTGCTCAGCACGAGAATCATGCAACATTTGATGGCAATTTTCATCTGAGTATGACTTTGGTTAGTCCAGATTTTGAAGGGATGAGCTTAATTGAAAGACATCAATTAGTATATAAAGCAGTTGATGAGTATATGCATGTTGAGATTCATGCCTTAACCATGAAAACCTTGACACCTCAAGAGTATAAAAATACTCAACAATAAATGAATTCTTTATTAATTGTTTTAGGTAATCAACTATTTGATAAAAAAAATCATCCAGACGATGTAACTAATATTTTTATGTGTGAAGATTTAACGCTTTGTACAAATGTTAAACACCACAAAAAGAAACTAGCCTTCTTTTTATCTACAATGAGAGAGTATAAAGATGAAATGACTAAATCTGGCTATAATGTATCCTACTATGATTTCAATAACCTTTTTGAAAAATCTATTTCATTTAAACTCTCAGAATGCATTAAAAGTATTAGACCTGAAAAAATTTATCTTTATGAGATTGAAGACAAGGATGTTGAATCTGTAATTTTAGACTTTCTTGACAGTCAATCTATCGACTATGAAATTCTTGATTCACCGATGTTTATGCATAGTAGATCATATTTTGAAAATTATCAACAAGGAAAACGAACACTATTATTAGAAAATTTCTATAGAAAATCTCGAAAAGAATTTAATATTTTAATGGAAGATAATAAACCCGTTGGCGGCCAATGGAATTTCGATGAACTTAACAGGAAAAAGATACCAAAAGGTTTAGAAATTCCTTCAAAAAAAACCTTTAAAAGCGATCATTTAAAAGCAGTTAATAAATTTGTTACTAAATCGTTTTCAGATCACCCCGGGGAAACTTCTGATGATTCTTGGATTCCACTTACTCGTAAAGATTCAATCAAATTTTTTCATGATTTTTTAACCATAAAATTTGAGTTATTTGGGCCATATGAAGATGCAATTTATCAAGATCATAATTTTTTATTTCATTCAGCAATTAGCCCACTACTTAATGTAGGATTATTAACACCAAATGATGTGATTAATGAAGCTATTAATTTTAGCAAAAAAAATAATACCTCCATCAATTCTGTTGAAGGTTTTGTACGTCAAATTATGGGTTGGAGAGAATTTATTAGAGGTGTTTATCAAACAAGGAGTCATAAACAGCTGGGTCATAATTTTTTTGATAATCAGAAAAAATTAACTGATGATTGGTATAAAGGCACCACAGGCATAGATCCACTTGACGACGCTATTAAACTCACTACAGAATATGGGTATACACATCATATAAACAGGTTAATGGTAATTTCAAATATTATGAATCTTTCAGGTATTCATCCGGATGAGATTTATAGATGGTTCCTTGAAATGTATATTGATGCATCAGAATGGGTAATGGTTCCAAATGTTTATGGCATGGGTACATTTGCAGATGGAGGTGTTTTCTCCACAAAACCATATATCTGCGGCTCAAGCTATATCATGCGCATGAGTAATTTTAAAAAAGGTCCATGGTGCGATATTGTTGATGGACTATACTGGTCATTTATTAAAAATAATTTAGACTACTTTAAAACTAATCCAAGATTAGCTGTCATGCCTAGAGCGCTTGAGAGGTTAAAACCGGAGAGAACTCAACTTATTTTTAGTGCTGCAGATAGATTTATTGAAGAAAAAACAAATTAGACTGAAATAAATATACTTATTTTGAAAGTGTTTTGTAAATATGGACAAAAATGATAGCTGCATTTACAAAGAGCAAACTCATGCTTTCTTGCACAATTGCATAAAACATCCATGATAAACAGCCGAACGTATTTATAACTCTCATCTTCCAACCATCCCAGAAAAAAGAAAGAATAACAAGAGTGGAGCCTACCCAACCAACTAATTCAATATTTTCAAACATCACTCAATGTCGCTGTAGTTTGGTACTGGTGGAATACCTAAAGAAATCTCAAATAAATCACTTTCAAGAGTTGCTGTTTCAGACGATGGTGATTCAACAATACGTCCTATTTCCTGATTATCCTTACTAACAATCAGAGTCGGGACATATCGAATATCTCTACCTTCTTGCTCACCGCTAGGGCTGACTTTATCACGATCCAATGTAACAATTAAAACATTAGCCATATCGATACCCATTTCACTAAATATTTTCTCCATTCTAGGCACTTCTCTTCTACTATCTCCACACCAAGTACCAAGGAAAATTTCATAAGTGTATTGCCCTGGATTGCTTATAGCATTAGTTAATTCGGTATCGACTTGATAAGCATCCGATTCTACTTGGAACCACCCACCAAAAGGATCTTGTTGCAGTTCTTCTATTCCGATTGTACCTAAGAGCATAGGTTTTCCTGTTTTAGGATCTTCAAACATCCCTTCCGGGATGTCTGAAGAAGTAAGATTAAATAAGCCAAAAGATATCGCTATAAGAATAAGTATGATAATATTTATTCTTTTAGACCACCGAGGCTCAATTTCAATAAAGGATTTATTCTTTGTCATTGTAGTACTTAAATATTAGATAAGTACCTAGTATAGTGCAACATAAAGAAATTACAGAACCCTCAATACCGAAAGCTCCTCCAGAAATAATATCTGGTACATTTCCCGTATTTTCATGAGAAATCATTTTCCATGTGTCAACACCCATTCCACTGATTTCAAAGCCAAATAATCCTTGGAAAAAATTCCATCCAAAATGGAAAAATGTTGGTAGCCATAAGTTCTTAGTAAATGTATAGCTAATTCCGAGAATAAACCCTGCAGCAAATAGCTCAGTCATTGGAACCCATGTACTCCAAACGCTTGGGTTTGAAGAATGCACTAATGCAAAGAAGACCGAAGAACCAGCTAATGCAATCCATCTATTATCTGTTTCATCCATCATGTTTTTTAAAAGATATCCTCTAAAAACAATCTCTTCATTAAATGCAGCTACAAATAGCATCATGCTTACCATAAACACTTCAGCTTTAAATCCAACTGATCCTGTTACCGTAATAGCGCCTAAAACCCATAAAATAAGGAATATTCCTCCAATAAATAGTAAAGCACCTCCTAGTCCAGCTAACATCTCTTTACCGCGATTTTCAGTGGATAATCCAATATTCATCAATGGCTCTCTGTTTATAACTGCCATCATAAACCAAATTGCACCAAAACTTGATATAATTCCAAGGACTGACATCACTAGCATCATCGGTGATCCAAAGCTCATTCCCCCTAGACCTTCTGCAAACGCTTCCACAGCAGCAGGATCTTCCATATTAACTCCGCTAGAAATCATTATTGCTACAACTCCAAAACCCTGTACGATTGCTTGAGCAAAAAACCATATTGGCATAAATAAAATTGCTCTAAGCCATCCGTTTTTAATTCTTGGTTCCATCATTAACTCCTTTTTTGTTAATTAATAAAAATTACTTAATCGATTTTAAAAATTGACTCTAAGTCTTTGTCAAAGAAACGAACTATTTTGATTGTTAGCTTCAGTGAAGGGTCAAATCTACCCTTTTCAATAGAATTTATAGTTTGTCGACTAACACCTAAGTTTTCAGCAAGTTTTTGCTGACTAATTCTTTTTTCAGTTCTTAGCTTTTTAATATTATTTTTCATTATTCATAGAATTTTTTATAAAAATACATTTGACCAATTGCCGTTCCAATAACTGAGCATAAAAGATAATCCATAAAATGTGGTTGGTAATCAACGAAAATAGATAAATAACTTAAAAATAGACCAAAAATAACAAAACCCATAAAACCTGACATTAATGAAAAATCATGAAATCTTTTATATAACTCATCTTGATTTTCATACAATTCAAAAGAGTATTTTATTGTAAATATGCCAGTAATCAATGCAAGAGCTGGTAAAATATAGAAGAGATAAGGATGAAATATTTCCGACCACATTAAAAGGGATTGTTTATCCATAGAAAGCCCTATAAAAAAACCACAAAGGATGGCTGATAAAAAAACTTTTTTTGAAATATTTTTATCTTTTTTGCTTAATGAAGAATATTTAAACCATAATCCTTTATGTGTTATTTTAGTCATTATTTGTCCTTAATTTAGTTTAGCTCTTTATTTAATGTAAAGTAAGCTTTACATATGAAAATGTCAAGCTAGCTTAACTTATGAGGTAAAAAATGAAAAAAACTTTTATTATTTTTATTTTATTAATTCTATATAGTTGCAATCAGTCAAATGAAGGCTCATCGCTAAATATCGAAGAGAAATATAATATTTATATTAGCAAACTTTCGTACAAACAGATTGAAGAAAATTTATCTAAAGGTTTAAAACCGATTGCTATCAAAGATAACATTGACGTAAAAGGATTTGCAAATACTGCTGGTTCGTTAGCTCTTAAAGATAATTTTCCTTCAAATAATGCTTTTCTTATTCAACAGCTTATTGATAATGGATATTTTGTTATTGGGAAAACTAACTTATCTGAATGGGCAAACTTCCGCTCTTCATCCTCAACAAGTGGTTGGTCAAGCATGGGCGGTCAAACGATAAATCCTTATGGATCAATGCGCACGCCCTGTGGNTCAAGNTCNGGATCTGGAGTGGTAGTTGCAACCGGATTAATTGATGTAGCTATTGGAACNGAAACAAATGGATCTGTCAGCTGTCCTTCTTCCGTTAATGGTATTGTAGGAATTAAACCTACTGTTGGCCTNGTTAGTCGATCTGGTATTATTCCCATTTCACATACACAAGATACTGCAGGACCAATGGCAAGCTCTGTTGAAAAGGCTGCTGAAATATTAGAGATTATTGCAGGAAAAGATATACATGATCCTGCCACACTAAATATTCCTGAAGATTTTAATTTTGATTTTACGTCTGACTTAAATAAAGAATCATTAAAAGGAAAAAGATTTGGACTTCTTCCGACAGGATCAAATGATAAAGATGGTGAAAAAGCACTACAAAAAATAAGAGAATTACTTGAAAATGCCGGTGCGATTGTTATGGATGTTGAAGATAAAAGAGAGTATCCAGGAGAAGCAGAATTACTAGTTTTAATGTATGAGTTTAAAGAAAACCTTGAAAAGTACCTATCCACCTCGAATTCACCGTATAAAACTCTTTCAGAGCTCATCAAATTTAATGATACTAACAAAGAAGAAGTTTTAAAACACTTTGATCAAAGTATTTTTGTAGATAGCGATAAAACCAGTTCTCTAAAAGAAGAATATCTTCTTGCTCTAGAACAAATAATAGATACTAGAAATGGCATTGATCAATTGCTTGAAGATAATAATATTGATGCAATTGTTGGCCTATCATGGAGTCCTGCTTGGGCAATCAACCACGACGGTGGCGATGATGAAGCAATCGCAGCATATAGATTTTGGGTAAATGGTAGTTATGCTGCTATGGCGGGATATCCTCATATTACTGTTCCATTAGACTATATTGATGGACTTCCTATTGGAATGTCATTTATTGGAACGGCATGGTCCGATAAACAATTAATTGAGTATGCACACTCTTTTGAAGAGTTAAATAATTTTAATCCAAAACCAAAACTTTAATATGAATATTATTATAGAAAATATACTTATTGGTATAATCAGTTTTATGATTATTGGATTAATGTTTATTGTTTTGAGAGATTTGGGAAAAGCCTTCATTCAAAAAATTAAAAAATTATTTCAACAAGAAAATAATAAAAACTAAATATCTGCGGAGAGAGAGGGATTCGAACCCTCGATACAGTTTCCCGTATAACACCTTAGCAGGGTGCCGCTTTCAACCACTCAGCCACCTCTCCAATATGCGGAATTTACATTAAGAATACTATGAACTCGATAAAAAAGATACAAGTCGATCTTTCAATATATCTAAACCTGTATTACTTACTGATGAAATATCAATATACTCCTCTGAAAAATTCTTCCAATTTTCTAAGTTTTTTGCTTCATCCATTGTATCTCGCTTTGTTCGCACTACTAATTTTGGTTTATCCATCAATGTCTTATTAAAACTGGATAGCTCATTTGATAATTTATCAAATACGTCTTGTGGGTTAGGCTCTAAAATATCTATCAAGAATAATAAAATTCTATTACGTTCTATATGTTTTAAAAACTGATGCCCCAATCCTTTACCTTGGCTTGCTCCCTCGATAAGCCCAGGAATATCAGCCATAACAAATGATTGGTATTCTCCATATTTTACAATCCCTAAGTGTGGTTGTAATGTTGTAAATGGATAGTCTGCAATTTTTGGCTTTGCAGTCGTCATTACGGATAATAAAGTAGATTTTCCCGCATTAGGCAAACCAACTAAACCTACATCTGCTAAAATTTTTAATTCTAGCTCTACGTGCAATTCTTCGCCAGAAATTCCTTCCTGAGCAAATCTTGGAGTTTGCTGAACAGAAGACTTAAAATTATAATTACCTCTACCTCCGATGCCACCCTGACATACAATATGACTCTCATTCTCTTTGACCATATCAATGACAATATTATTTGTATTTAGATCCTTAATGATGGTTCCACAAGGTACTTGAATAATAAGATCTTCTCCGGATTTACCTGTTCGCTTATTTGCGCCACCAGATTTACCATTTTCAGCTTTATATAGACGACGATATCGAATATCTTGAAGTGTATGTAGATTAGGATTAGTTGAAAAAATAATATTTCCCCCTCTTCCACCATTGCCGCCACTAGGGCCGCCTTTATCTATGTATTTTTCTCTATGAAAAGCAACAATGCCTGCTCCGCCGTTTCCAGCTCGCAATCTTATTTTTGCATAATCAATAAACATAGCAAGAGCTTAGAAGTTGCTAATAATTTCGTCGCCAAATTCTGAACATTTTAATAAAGTTGCTCCATGCATTAAACGTTCAAAATCATATGTAACTCGCTTATTATAAATTGCCATTTCCAGTGCTCTTTCAATAAGAATAGCGGCTTCAGACCATCCCATATGTTCCAACATCATCACACCAGATAAAATTACAGACGAAGGATTTACTTTATCTAATCCAGCATATTTTGGAGCTGTTCCATGAGTTGCTTCAAAGATAGCATGACCAGACTTGTAATTAATATTTGCTCCAGGAGAAATACCTATACCGCCAACAGCTGCTGCTGCAGAATCTGATAAATAATCTCCATTTAAATTCATAGTAGCTATTACATCATATTCATCAGGTCTTAATAGAATTTGCTGTAAGAATGCATCCGCAATTACATCTTTAATAATAATCTTACCTTCTGATTCGGCTTGTGATTGCGCNGCATTGGCTGCATGGACATCTTTTTTCTCTTTAATTCTGTCATACTCCATCCATGTAAAAACTTTATCGCCATAATGAGCTTCGGCATGTTCATATGTCCATTTTTTAAAGAAACCTTCTGTAAATTTCATGATGTTTCCCTTGTGAACTATAGTAACAGATTTTCTGTTATGCTTAATTGCATATTGTAATGCAGAATCAAATAATCTTATTGAACCCTCTTTTGATATAGGTTTAATTCCAATAGAACTAGACTCTGGAAATCTAATTTTATGCCCCTCTCCTAATTCATTAAGCAAATCAATGACTTGTTTTGCCCCATCAGAGTCTTTTGGAAATTCTATTCCACTATATACATCTTCTGTATTTTCTCTAAATAAAACAAAATCAACCCTATAAGGGTCTATAATTGCTGCAGGAGCGCCTCGAAACCATCTTACTGGACGAACACAGGCATATAGATCTAATTCCTTCCTTAGGGTCACATTTAATGAGCGCATTCCACCGCCTACAGGAGTAGTCAATGGACCCTTAATTCCTACATAGTGCGACCTAAGAATATCAAGCGTTTCAGATGGAAGCCACTCTCCTGTTTTATCAAATGCCTTTTCTCCGCATAGCACTTCAAGCCATTCAATTTTTCTTGAACCTTCATATGAATGTTCAACCGCAGCATCAATTACTTTTTGTGCAGCATTCCAAATATCTGGTCCAATACCATCACCTTCAATAAATGGAATAATTGGATTGTTGCTTACTATTAATTTTTGGTCTTTATAATTTATTTTATCAGCCATTTTTCTCTTTCATTTTTTCATTTAATTTTTTTTCAATACTTTTTGGCACAAATTTAGATAAATCTGTATTATACTTTGCTAATTCTCTAATAATAGTGGAATTGAGATGAAGAAATTTCTCATTTGAAACCATCAAAATAGTAGAAATATCAGAATTTATCCCATGATTCACCATTGCCATTTGAAATTCTAGTTCAAAATCACTAACATGTCTTAGCCCTCTAATAATTGCGACAGCATCATGCTCTTTTGCGAATCTTATTACTAAATTTTTTGGATTAGAATGGACATAAACATTGTCTATATCATGAACACATTCTTCTATCATATCCATTCTTTCTTTATGTGAAAATAATGGATTCTTATGCAGATTATCGGAAATACAGATATGTACTTCATCAAACAGTTTTGCTGCTCTTTTTGTAATATCAATATGTCCATAATGAAGTGGGTCAAAAGTGCCTGGATATATTATTTTTTTCATACTTTCCAATATAGTAGTTGTGTATCTCCAAATTTACCACTTTTATAATATCCTGCAAGCGATTCATTCTTACTACATTCAAGCACAAAAATTCCTCCAGGATTTAGTTTTTTACAAGCCAAATCAATAAGTAAAGTAAGATCTCCAATACCGTATGGTGGATCAGCAAAAATAATATCATATTTATCACATTTCTTAAGAAATCTCAAAGAATCTCTTACAAGAAAATTAAAATTACTGTAAGGAATCGATTCTGCGCTCTTCCTAATTTGAATCATATGCTGCTTATTCATCTCTATAAAAGTGACATTGTCTGCTCCTCTACTACTAGCTTCAAATCCAATCATTCCAGACCCTGCATATAAATCTAAGAAATTTTTATTTTTAAGAGACTTAAGTGCATCAAAGAGACTTTTTCTAGCGATGGAAGTGGTTGGTCTATATGCGAATTTTCGACTCATACTAACTGATTGATTTTTAAATCTTCCAGATAGTATCTTCATGACCTCAAAGCTGTAATATATAGATGGACTGAGCTATCTGTTTTTGTATATTGAATCTTTCTTAAAATTAGATTGTTATACTGCTTTATATTGTCAAGAATTTGCATTGATAAATCTATGCCTTCACATCTAATAACGACATTATCAGAGGCTATATTAAAAAATAAACCATCTGTTCGTTGAAATTGAATATTACTATCTATATTAGATATCAAGCTTAAAAAATTATCTATCTTTAAGGACTCATCAATTGAGGGATATGTAGATAATTTAATGGTATATCCCCCACCAATACCATCATTAGAATTAGTATCAATATTGATACGATTATCAAGAATATTTATACTCTGAATTTTACCTATAATATTAGAATTAGAAATTTCTGAAAATTCGTTTATAGCTACATATGAACTGCTTCGATATCTTTCTAATTGATTTGTAGGTATATTAGGTTTCTTGCTGACTACTTTTTCGACATTTACCAACGATTCGTTATACAAAAAATCAAAATCGCTTATTGATACCAATGTTAATACTATCAATCCTAGCGTTAATAATCCTGCAATAAAACTCTGCAAGTATTGAAATAAAGCTGAATGATCGCTCTTATCTAGTGCAACTCTTACTTTCTTATTGTATTCATTTTCTACAATCTGTATTCCAAATGGTTTAATGAAGTTTAATAGAGGGTATGAATCTTTTATAGTTTTTGCAAAAAATTCAACTACTTTCATGTCGTTAAATATGATATATCTTAGGTTCGGATTTTTAAGATCTTTCTCTTTAGGTTTTATACTATCAGCTAATCCTAAAATCCTTTTAAATCCTTTGTTCTTTCCAGTAAAACTTACCTGAGAAAAAGAAAATCCTTTTTTTGAATAGTTAAAAATTGAATATATACGAGATGATTTAGTAACAGCATATTGAGTGCCTTTTATGCTTGAAAGAACGATACTTGATATAGGAACAAGATATTTAATATCTATTCCAAAATTATTAAAATTTAGTTTGATCTTTTCTCTCAAGTAATGATTCATTCCGACTGAATGAAATATATTTTTTGAAGACTTTCTACTCTCTGATATTGAAAAATAGTTTCTAAATAAATCTTTCCATTTATTTTGTAATTCCTCCTTGACTATGGTGACAGAATCTGACTGATCTTTTTTAGGTATCATACTCAAAGAATGTGAAAGTATTGAGTCGTCAATAGCGATAGCTGCTTGTTGATTTTCTAAATCTATCTTTTCGCCTAACTCGTCAAGGGCCTGAGCCATTACACTACTTAGTAGTTTGGAATTATTATCTATAGATATAAGATTATGATGAAATTTGACTTTTAACTCTAAGTTTACTGAATCACTTTCAGAGCTTTTTTTAAATACAGAAAGAGTATCGCTATGTACTATAAAGTATAGCAATCAACTAATTATCCCAACTTCTAGTTCCATCTATGATATAGCCATGACTTCTAGTCTTTAAAGCAAAGAATCCATATCTATTATCTCTGTAAGAACGAATCGGACTTGATACCCTCACAGAATTTGCTTCCTCATTTATTTCAATAATATAAGGTTCTCCGGTTAAAGGACATACAAGCTGAGATGCATCTGGAAGGAATACAAAATTATAAGGAGTAGTTTCTTTTCTAAATCTTCTATCGAAGTATGATACAGTTTCTATTCGCTCAAAAGTTGCTTCTTTAACAACGCTCAAGAAAAGTGGATCTTCCTGCATTTCAAAAAGGTTTCTTTTTTGGACATATAAAGTATCTTCTAATCCAGTATCTTCAGAAAGCATTACCACAGTTACCGTAGTATCGACAATTGTCTCTTTTGCAACTCTTCTTTGTCCAAAAGTTGTATCATATTCTACGTCAAAACCTTTGGGAATATTAACAAGAAACTCTTCTCCGTTTAACTTTATTGACTGATCGCCTAAGAATGTAGAGTCAGCCATTACAGAATCTCTTACAGCATTTACAAGCGTTACAGCCTTAAGACCGTCCTGCTCATATTTTCCTACTAATATATTGTGAAAGTTTTCAACGTTATAGAGTGCTTGCATACGAGATCTACTTTCATTTTTATACATATCCTCTTCTTTCCAAATCATACTAGGAACATACATTACAAGAAGAATGAGTAGAAAAACGAAGAAAGTAATAATCTCTAAGTAGTCGTTAAAAAATTTTTGTTTGGCTTTATTCATTTTAGGCTCCACAGAATTTACAATAAATCAAGAACATAGCAAGATATTAATCCTCAAATTTCTCAAATTTAATGTCTTTATCTTTTTCTATTTCATAATACTCTTTAATAATTCTTTTTTCATCTTTTGAAAGATTTTTAGGTACATCTACTTGAACCTTAACAAGCTGATCGCCTCTGCTTGTCTTTCCAAGCTTAGAGAACCCTTTACCTTTAATTCTTAAAATCTGACCAGGCTGGAGACCTGAAGGAATCTTCAAGCTGGCATGGCCATTGATTGTTGGAATATCAATTTTATCCCCAAAAACAACCTGCGAATAACCAACTTTCACTTGCAATAAAACATCGTTTCCGTATCTAGAGAAATGTTCATGCTCTTCCTCTTCAAAGAATACATATAAATCTCCTGCATTACGATTAATATCTTCATGTCCTTGCGATTCTAGAGTCATATAATTACCATTCTCTACGCCGACTGGTATTTTTATTTTGATTGTTTCTTCTTTTTTAATCATCCCATTTTTATCTGCGCCAGATGGAATTTTATCAATGGTCTTACCGTAGCCTTTACACTCGGGACAAACTGATGTAGATCGCATTTGGCCTAAGAAAGAATTAGTAACTCTAGTTACTTGACCCAATCCATTGCACATTGAACAATTTGAAAAAGTGGCTCCATCTGCCAACTTAAGTCTTCTTAGTTTAATTTTTTTTTCTCCGCCATTGACGATTTCAGCATAAGATACTTCGATTTTAACCTTAACATCACCTCCACTTCTAGGCTTAGATGAAGACCTTCCTCCAGAAAAAAATGATTCAAATGGATTATTTCCACCAAAAATATCTCCAAATTGATTGAAGATATCATCCATATTCATAGAATTAAATCCTGATTGTCCTCCACCCATCCCGTTAAATGCGGAATGGCCAAATTGATCATACTTTTGCCTTTTAGAAGCATCCCCTAAAATTGAATATGCTTCAGCTGCTTCTTTAAACTTTTTTTCAGCATCCTTATTATCGGGATTTCTATCAGGATGATACTTCATAGCAATTTTGCGATATGCGCGCTTTATTTCATTTTCTGGAGTGTCTTTAGATACGCCTAATATGTCATAGAAATCTTTCATTTTTTATTTACCACGACTTTTGCATGCCTTATAATCAAATCTTTATATTTAAAGCCTAACTCATAAACTTCAACTATTTCATCGTCTTTTTTATCTTTAAAGCTTGCAGTGGTAAGAGCTTCATGTAATTCTGGATTAAAGATATCTCCAACTTTTCCAAATTCTTTAATTTCTTTATCATTCATTTTTTTCAAAAAATCTTGCCTAATGAGCCTTAATGCTTTCTTTGTATTTTCATCTTTATACGAATCAATTCCTCTATTTATGTTATCTAAAATAGATAGAAAATCAATAATGAAATTTTTACCTTCGTACTTAAAAAGTGCAGAAATTTCAGATTCTTTTCTTTTTCTGAAATTATCAAATTCAGCTTTTAATCTGAGCTGTTTATCCTCTAGGGATTTAATGACAATCTCTAAATCTTTCTTTGTCATTTTCTTCGTTGAAGTAGCTTTTTCGCTAACAGGCGAACTACTTGATCCGTTTTTTACTTTTTTGTTCATAATAATATTCTTTTCATCGCTCTATTAGATGCATATATGCCTATTATCAAAGATAAGCCAATCATCCAAGCCCATAAAACATCATCAACTTGTATATTCAAATTGAAGTAGGAATTTATTACAATGAAACTATAATTCACTAATAAAAAAGCAATAAATGCTCCTATAGTAGATTGTAATATCGATTCAATAAAAAAGGGTATTTTTATAAACATATTAGAAGCTCCATTATACTGTAATATTTCAATGAAATCACTTCGATTTGACATAGAAAGCTTCACTGTATTTGATATCATCTGAATTGAAATAAAAACGATTCCAATCACTAACACTAAAAATAGGAAAATAAAAAGATTGATTCTATCCTCAATACTATCAATGTAAGCACCTCGATATTCTACGCTATCTACAAAGTTGTAGCCTTCTATTTCATCAATCAATAACTCTATCTTCTTTAAATCAAAATTATCTTTTTGGAGGGAAATTTTTAAAGATATTGGTAAGGGATTGTATCCTAACATATCTTCAACATTTTCTCCAAATTCTTTCAAGAAAATATCTGCAGATTTTTCTTTATCAATTAGCATGACTGATGATATAGCTGAATTTGCCTTTAAGTCAGTAACAATAGTATTTGATTGCTTTAAATCTACTTCATCATTCAAAAAAATTTCAAACGTGTACTTTGATCGAAAGAAATCAACAAGACTATCTGTGTTGAAACCTACAACAAAAAAAGTTCCAAGTATGGTAAAATTAATTAAAATTGTTATTACACATAAGAAGTTGGTCAACTTATTTCTTAAAAAATTTTTTAATCCTTCGGCAAAAAGAAATGCTATTTTATCAATCATTCACTCACCACTCTACCCTGATCTAGCTCTATAACTCTATAGGGTTTTTCTGTTATTAATTTATAGTTGTGCGTAGCCATTATTACACATGTACCCTCTTTGTTGATTTGCTCTAATATCCTTAAAATTTTGTGCCCTGTTGTTGGGTCGAGATTTCCAGTAGGCTCATCTGCTAAAATTATATCTGGATTTTTAACAATTGCTCGTGCAATACAAACCCTTTGTTGTTCTCCTCCAGATAGTTCATTAGGAAATTTCCTTGAATATCTAGATAGCTCTGTTAATTCTAAGGCTTCATTTACCAGATTGGATATTTTTTTTCTTCCAATACCGTTTATATGCAATGGAAGCGCTATATTTTCATAGACTGTTCTTTGTTTTAATAGCTTATAATCTTGAAAAATAACTCCGATTTTTTTTCTTGCTCTATGAATATCTTTTTTCTTTATCTTTGAAGAAAGATATTTTAAAACTCTGACATCACCCTTATCAGGAAAAAGGTCAAAATATAAAAGTTTTAAGAATGTGCTTTTTCCAGACCCTGTAGGACCAACCAAGAAACAGAATTCATTATCTTGAATACTTAAATCGACATCATAGATTCCAGATTTTGACGAGTAATTATATGTGATATTTTTAAACTCAACCATAGAACTGAAGATAAAGAAATAAGACATATATTGATACCAATAAAAAACCAGATAATTTATTGAGCCCTTTATAAAAAAAGCTTAGCAAGGCTAACAAGAGCAATAATCCCACTCCAAAGAATAATTCAAAGGATACATCGCTCACTTGAAGAGGGCTTATAAAGCCTACCACACCTAAAACAAATAAAATATTGAAAATATTCGATCCAATAATATTACCCAATGATATACCCACCTCTTTCTTCGAAAGTGCCATCAGAGTGACAAATAGCTCAGGAAGAGACGTTCCTATAGCTACAACAGTCATGCCAATTGCTTTTTCAGAAAATCCAAACTCGCGAACTAAAGGAGATGCTCCATTTGAAATGAAAAGCTCAGAACCGGCATATAGCATTATTGACCCAGCAAACAATCTTCCAAATGATTTTTTTAAACAAACTTTCTTTTTATTTTCAAGCTCACCATCACAAGAAGTAATATTTGGCCTCAGGAAACTAGCAATAATATATATAATAAATAAAAATAGAAGTATCTGAGAGTCTGAATAATCAATACGATTATCAAGAATGATATAATAGAGAGCGCCACAAGCTAATAGATTATAAGAAAATGCAGATATTACATTCTTATATTCAAAATTCATTTTATAAAAAATTGCAGGTAACCCCAAAGCTAATCCGATATTTGCAACGTTAGATCCTAGTACGTTACCAATAACAAAATCATTATGTCCTTCAAAAGAAGAAATAATTCCAACTATTAGCTCAGGAAATGAGGTTCCTATAGAAACAATTGTCAATCCAATGACTAGATCAGAAATTTTAAACTTCTTTGCTATATCTTTTGCTCCATCAATTAACCACTCTGAACCATAAAATAAACCAATAGAACCAGTTATTAAAAAGAATATGCTAGACAACACTAGTATAGTCCATTTTTATTGATATATTCCCAAACTTCTTTTGGTACCATATATCTGATTGTTTTACCATCCCTCCAACGTGCCCTGATAGTCGTAGATGAAATTTCAAATTGAGGTATATTAGCAAAATGTACTTCATCTAGGACCCACTGCGGTATATCGCTTGGCGTGAAACCCGGCCTAATAGCAACAATAATGTTACATAAACTCATAATTTTTTCAGGATCTTTCCACTTATAAAATTCTCGCAAAGTATCACTACCCATTAAAAAATATAAATCCTTCTTATCTAAATTCAGATTATTAGCAAACTCTTTAATAGTGTCAACGGTATAACTAACATCTCCTTTATTAATTTCAAAATCAGAAATCTCAAAATTATCATTACTTGTAAGAGCCATGTTGAGCATGTCTAATCTTTTCTTTGAAGATGATATAATTTTACCTTGTTTTGCAGGAGAGATATTTGCAGGAACGAATATTAACCTTTCAAAGTTTTCAGACTCGATAATGGTCTGAGCAATCAAGAGATGTCCAATATGAGGAGGGTCAAAAGTACCGCCAAATATACAGGTTTTCATAATTTAACTACCTTAGGAGTTGTTATTTAAGATGTCTGAAGCTAATTCTTTAAAACTTTCATTAACTAATGAATCACTATTTGCCTTTAGGCTATCAAAAAATTCTTGGGCTTCTTGGTTTTGGTTTAAGAGTACCAAACAGCGCATTACCTCTAAATTTGCATCCCTGTAATATCTTGTATCATAATAATCACTTATCACAATTTTATAAGCAACGATAGCTGAGTCATAAGCTTTCAACTTAACGTAAAGCTCTCCTGTTTCCATATTTTTTTGAGCTAACCTCAGCCTAAGATCTTTAATAAGCCTATCTGCACCTACAGAATAAGTAGATGAAGGATAGTCATCTAAAAATTGCTGTATTTCTATGATAGCCTTTCTACTAGATTCTTGATCGTGATAGTAATTTGGAGATAAAGCCATCAACGTTTCACATATTCTCCATCGAGTTTTCTCGATATAAGGACTAAAGCCCATTCTTGAAACTAATTTTTCATATTCAATAAGAGCCAATTCATAGTCTTCGTCTAGGAAATAAGATTCTGCTAAGAAGAATAATGCATCGTCTCCCAAGTCAGTATGTGATCCTCTGTCGACAATAATGTCAAATTGTTGCGCTGCCTTTGGATACTTTTCATCCTCAAAGAATACTAAACCATCTTCAAATCTAGTTTTATAAGGAATATTATCATCAAAAGGATTGGCCCAACCACAACCGGTCATAAAAAAAATAATTGAGATAAATACGAATTTCATATTAGATACTATTTGCTATCTTAGTTCAGGGTTAGAAAGAACCACTTAAAGAGAATCTCACCATATTTGAATGTGGATCAAGCTCTCCCCCCATGATATAGCTTACATCAAATCCAAGTGCATCTATACGAGCACCTAAACCAAGAGTTGTATAACTTAAATCACCGGATGGATCGTTCATGATACCTGCTCTTAATGCGAAATCTTCTACAAGATAGTATTCTACTCCAAGATTAGTAACCATTGACTGATCGTTTACTTCATAATTTAAATCAAATGCTAAATTTGCCTTTCCTTCTAGAGCTAAATAGCCTAAACCTAAACCAAGCTTGGTAGGTAATGGGTCTTCTTCACCATCACCAAAACTAACTCCTGGACCTACATTTGTTAATACAGCACCCATCGTCAGATTAGGATTATCCATAGCATTACGCTTAAAATAACCAACATCGAATGCAACGCTACTGCTTGAAGCGTCAAGACTGCTTATAACAGCAAGTTCTTGATAAAAATATTTTCCATTTAAACCCCAAGATGAATCATCATCAATTTTTTTAGAATAAGATAAATTTAGTGCATACATATAACTAGAAAATGAACCTAGTTCAGCACCATTTGCATCTGTACTTATCTGGTCTCCAAGATTTAAGTAAGTAAAATGTCCACCAATTGCTTCATCTTCTCTAAACGGTGTAGCAAATGTAATAAAATCATATGCCATATCATCCACTAAATTTGGAAGATAGCTGGTGTGCATAAAAGAAGCTTGGGTATTGGATAAATTAGACAAGCCAGCGGGATTATAATATGTTGCATAAGCATCGTTTGCAATTCCAATTTGCGCCTCTCCCATACCATTCGCCCTCGCACCTGGGTTAATAGATAAAAATAATGAACCTGCCTGGCCTTGAGCCATAACAAGTTGTGATAGTAAAATAACGGTTGCAATCAGGTTTTTATATTTCATAATAGATAAAGATAAATAATAATCAGTAAAAGAACAAAGGAATATATGTTATAATTAAAACACCGATTAGCCTTATAAAAAAGTAAGGCATAGTAGCTGCATAAATTGTTGGCATATCTTTCTTGAAACGATAAGATGCTAAAAATAAATTCATGCCAACGGGAGGTGTAATATAACCTAACTCTAAATTAGCAATAAAAATGATTCCTAAATGGATTGGATCAATACCAAAATGCATAGCTAGTGGGGCAATTAGAGGTACTATAACAATAATAGCTGAAAATACATCCATAATACACCCAGCAATCAGCAATAAAATATTCAGTGCTAATAAAAATACTATAGGAGAGTCAATTGACACTTTTACAAACTGTAAAATTTTTAAAGGGACTTGAGCATCAACTAGATATCCAGTAAATCCCATTGCAAAACCAAGTATAATTAATACCCCTCCTACTAAAGTTGCGCAATCAATGACAATTTTAGGGATATCCTTAAATTTTATATCTTTATATATATAAACCTCTACAAATACAACATACCAAACTAATAAAGCTGCGCACTCTACTAGAGTAGCTAGACCGCTAAATAAGCCATAAATAATTAATATTGGTATAGCTATTTCCCATTTTGCATCAAAAAAAGACTTTTTTAGATCTTGGATATTAAATTTAACTCTAGTCTGATTCTTTGGTTTATGATATATACCATAACATACAATAATGAACAATAAAAAAAGTCCTGGAATAAGTCCGCTTTTAAATAACTCAATCGGATTAATTCCTGCTGTAACAGAATAGATTATTGCAGGCAAGCTTGGTGGAAACAACAATCCAAGAGATCCTGCGGTTGTAATTAAGCCTAAAGAAAAAATTTCTGAATAACCGTCTTCGATTAAAATAGGATATAAAATAGCTCCTAAAGCTAAAATTGTCACTCCAGACCCCCCTGTAAGTGCTGTAAAAAATGCACATAACAAAACCACAATTAAAACAGTTGAACCTGGAAGCCACCCTAATGATGCCTTAAAAAAATTTAGTAATCGTTTAGAAATATTGCTTTCAGCAAGTATGTATCCAGCTAATGTAAATATAGGAATAGCTGCAAGAGTAGGAGAAACTACAATACGATACGCGCTATCACTAATAGTGGACATTAGGTCAAAATTTGTAGCCCAATCGGTAGGATCTGATAAAAAGAAAAGTATTGAAAGAGTAGCTAAAACAATAAAAATAGGTAGTCCAAATGCTACCAAAGCAATAACACTTACAACCTTGACAAATAATAGACTTTCATTAGAGAATGGAAACTGCCAATAATAAAGGATTGCAGTCATTAAAAAAGAACCTAATATTAATATGAGGCGATAATTTAACTTATTGCTACTAGTCATTATCATATGATACCATATTAATAATAACCCCACAGGAATAATACTTTGGGCAAACCACACCGTTATATAAGGAGCAATAAATTCAGGGTATTCAATGCCAATCTGTATCATTTTTAAATAAGAAATGGCAAGTACGAAAACTACTCCGACTGAGCACATATGAACTAAAAAATGACTGATTCTAAATTCAGAAGATTGATTGAATATTGGCTCTCTAACAATTGCTAATAATCTATTATACCTAGCAGCTAACACTGCACCTATAAAAGCAATCCATAATGTCATATGCTGAACAATTTCTTGAGATGCAGGAATTGAGAATATATCAATAAATCTAGATAGAATTTGAAAAACAGGAAAAGAAACGATTATAGCAAAACATATATAACAAAGAAAATTCTCTGCCTTGCTAAGCAAGTTATTTTTCATCAATAGCTGTAGTAACTTTATTATAAATTTCTTCAGATAAAAATGTATCAATTACATCTGGAGTTATTTCATCTTTGAATGATTCCCAGACTTCTAATTCGTCTGTACTTGGGATCTTGACCTTCATACCATACTCTTCCATTGCACGAATAGCCTTCACTTCCATTTCTCTACCATTTTTCTGATACTTTCTTCCAATATCTTCTGCAATTGCAATCATTGCCTTTTGATGTTTAGGTTTAATTTTTGACCAAACTTTATCATCAATTATTACCGCACCTATAAAAGCACCCCATTTTAAATCTAACATGTTCGGCATTAATGCAGACCAGCCAGAACTAGCAGATAAAATAGGTACAGTTTGCATTGCATTAATCATTCCTGTCTGTAATCCTGTAAGAATATCAGTTTCTGCTATCGGTATAGCATTAAAACCAAATTTTTTAAATAATTCTACAGTGATATAATCACCTGCTGATGTAAATATTTTTGCATCTTTTAAATCTTGAGGCACTGCAATCTCATCAGCTGAAAACCAATAAACCCATCCAATATCTACTAAAAATAATAACTTAAATCCACTGTCAGACAATTCACTGTCGATATCATCAAACATAGCATTCTTTACTCTATCAACTTCATTATAATCCTTAAAGCCCATAGGCAAAGTAAATGCTTGAATGCTGTCAGTTAAACGCGCCAATCCAATGGAAGACATAGCAGATCCTTGAATTTGACCGATGCGCATTTTACGAATTGTATCTATCTCTCCACCAACAACACCATTTGGATATATACGTAACTGCACTTGACCATTTGTCTCCTCATACCATCTTTGGCCCATCTCCAAAAGAAGATTATAATACTCTGTTCCCTCTGGTGCTACTGTAGCAAGCTTGATAATAATTGGCTTTGAAAGTAAAGATCCTGACAAAAGAATAATTAAGAAAATATTTTTTACAACATTCATAATATAAACTTACATATAAAAAAGTTCATCAACCCTAGTTAACAACCATTTTGCTCTTAATTTAGATAGCTTATTTGCCTGCTTCATATCTTTATCTTTACTAATATCAATCGTTAAAGCTTTATCAATTAATTCTAAAAAGTATGATTTATCTTGCTTTGAAACAGCAAAACTTTCAGCCAATGTAACATAAATACCAATATTATATCCATTTGCCGCGCGATCAGCTAATTCAAAATATTCTAAAGCCTTTCTTTCAGAATCTTGATCTCCGCTCAAATCATTCAGGTATACACTCATCATTGCAGCATATAAAGAACCTTTCTCCCAGCTTGGATCGAGTACAATAGCATTTTCAAGCAGCCATCTAATATTCGTCAAGTCGATTAAGTGCTCTGGATCCCCTTGACTCGCCTGTATTGATCCTGCCATTGAACCGCTAAGCCAATAAAGGTAGGGTACATCGTCTATTTTAAAATTTACACTTTCTTTTTTCATCATTTTTGATTCAAAGTCAGAATATCTTAAAGAAAGCGCTTGCATCATATAACTTCTTGATGTTAAAAATAAGTTTAATGACTCGCTATAATAATCTCTAGCGCTGTAATAATCTACATACATGAGCCTATCCGCCTTTTCCATTAGAATACCATATGAATATTGTGTTAAGCTCTTAGATGCATTTAAATATACGGCTGGATTAAGTGAATCATTTTTAATTTTTTTTTCATGAGATTTGAATGAAATTGGGATAGCATATTCCGCTACATTTGCTCCAAACATTAGATCTTTATTTGAGGAGCATGCACTAAGGAATAAGCTGATAAAGATTACTAGGGAAGCTTTTCCTATTTTAGCATTAGTCATAAATTGGAAATGATTTGCATAAGTCTTGAACTTCTTGCTTGACAGAATTAATAATAGATTCATCTTCATTATTCATGATAACTCTATCGATAAGGTCTACGACAATTCTGACTTCATCAGTGTTCATCCCTCTTGTAGTTAGTGCTGGTGAACCTACTCTTATCCCACTAGTAACAAATGGACTCTTAGGATCAAAAGGGACCATATTTTTATTTACCGTAATACCAGCTTCATCTAAGGCATTTTCAGCTCGCTTTCCAGAAACAGACTTATTCTGCAAGTCCAATAATACTAAATGTGTATCTGTACCACCTGAAATAAGTTTGTATCCTCTTTTTGCAAATTCTTCTGCAAAGCATTGAGCATTTTTTAGAACCCGTTTTATATATAATTTAAATTCTGGAGATAAAGCCTCTTTGAATGCTACAGCTTTTCCAGCAATAATATGCATCAAAGGTCCTCCTTGAATTCCTGGCATTATGGCACCGTCTAATAATTCAGACATCATTTTCACTCTTCCTGATTTTGGAGCTACTATACCATATGGATTTTCAAAATCTTTACCCATCAATAGAATTCCCCCTCTTGGTCCTCTTAAGGTTTTGTGAGTACTTGTAGAGACAACATGGCAATGAGGAAATGGTGAAGGATGCATTTCAGCTGCAATAAGACCTGAGTTGTGACAAATATCTCCATGTAAAAATGCTCCAACTTCATCTGCAATTTGTCTAAATCTTTCAAATTCTACCTGTCTTGGATAAGCGCTAGCTCCACAAATTATTATTTTAGGCTTATGCTCTCTTGCTTTCTTTAATAAGTCGTCAAAGTCAATTAAACCGTCTTCTTCCTTAACATGAAATGTTACAGCGCTATAAAGTTTTCCAGAGAAGCTTACTTTAGATCCGTGAGTTAAATGTCCGCCGTGACTTAGATCAAGACCCATAATGCAGTCCCCAGGGTTGAGCATGGCTAAAAATACACCCATATTCGCCGAAGAACCCGAATGGGGCTGTACATTAGCATATTCAGCTTTAAATAGCTCTTTAGCGCGATCAATAGCTAAATTTTCTGCTTCATCAACATGAATACATCCGCCATAATATCTTTTTCCTGGATAACCTTCTGCATACTTATTTGTTAAAACAGAACCTGCTGCTTCTAAAACTGCTTTACTTGTAAAGTTTTCTGAAGCAATTAATTCAAGAAAATTTTCTTGACGATCAAATTCGGAATTAATGATTTCAAAAATTTCATTATCTTCTTTCTTCAATTGAGACATGGTCTTACCAATCGCTTTGCTTGGTAAGTGATTCACTTACCCATTCATAACATCTACCAGCTGGAGATACTTCTCCGGTAGTTTGAATATCTTTATCAAGCATAAACCAGTCTGCACGACCAAATAAAACGTCATTTTCTTCAAGCCATCTTTTTTGCTTAAAATATTTAGAATTACCTTTTTTCTCTGCTTGAGCAAAGTAGGTATATGCTAAAGAAGCCACGGTTTTATCAGAACGTGAAAAATTATCTCCTCTACATGCATTCATAGCTTTATAGTATAGGTTGCCCATGTGAGATAAAGATTCTGCATTCTTTTTTGATATTTTTAATGCTTTTAATCCCCACTCATAGGCGCTATCAAATTCATCTAATTCAATATGATTTTCAGAGATCTTTATTGCGACCCTATAATTATTACGGTCTAGGTCAAATAAGTTTTTAAGAGTCTTGATTGCATCATAAAAATCTGAGTTTTCATTGTAAGCATTTCCTAACGTAAGATATACCATATTATTGGCGTCATTATAACTTAAAGTATTTTCTAGTGCACCTATGGCTTGGTCAATATCCCCATTGTCCATTAATTTTTGTGCATACTCTAATGCATATGAGGCATTTTCTGGATTATCTTCAAATCTTGCTTTAAAAATTTCTAATGGGTCCTCTCCAGAACTTTCATATACTCTAGCTAATTCAGATTGAATAGCTGAATTGTTAGGGTCAAAAGATAAGATTTTTTTAAGAACTGACACCTGCTCATCCGTTCTTCCTTGATCTCCATATGCAGATGCTAAGTCTCGCAGTGTATCAGCATCTCTATCACCAGAATCTAATATTCTCTCGTATTCGATAATCATTTCTTCGGTTTTACCCTGTTTTTTGAATGAATATGCCAATCTCTTCATTAAGTCTGTATTATCTGGTAATTCTTCTAAGCCTTCGACTAAAACTTTTTCAGATTCATCAAACTTTCCTAAATACTCTAGTGCAATCGCCCAATATAAATATACATCATTTGGATTTACCCAATCTGAGTCCCATTGATCGCATCTTAAATTCATCATTTCAGAGTAAGCATTAGCACTTAATTCCCAATTACTGCTCCTATAGTATTCAGCGGAACTACTAGATAATTGGGGGCATCTATCTTCCCTTTCATCTTCAATTGAATACGGATACCATCCATCATTATAAATAAGTCTAGTAGCTTCTCTGCAATCAACTATTTTAATTTCAACATCATTTGTAATTCTTAACTGTTCTCCTCTTCTACATTGAGCATCAAGGGATGCGGAGAATAAAATACCTAAACCAATTATAGCCCATAAATAATTTCTCATTTTGTCACCTAATTTTTATATTTTTCTTCTTTTAACGAACCATAAATCACCAATACTTACTCCTACATTGAATGATTGTATAGTTTCACTTCCTATGTTATAAATATTGTCTCTATTTACAATATTATAACCAATATCAATTTGATTTCTGTATAGACCAAATTCAATACCTAAACCTAAACCTAAGCCAATCTCTTCAACATTATCAAGATTTTTAATATCATAATCACTAAATGATAATCCTGCCCTAAAATTAAGCCTATCTCTTGAGTATGGTTTAGCAAACTTTAAAAAACCAATATTAACTTTACTCTTTCCTTTAATGTATCCAGGATAAACAGAGCTAGATAAAGCATTTTTTCCGCTATTACTCCATGATTGCATTTCTATTTGAGCGTGATATCTTTCAGCAAATTCATAATCAACTCCTACTTTAAACTCACTTATTGAAATTTCATTTTTGAATACAGCGTTGGTAGGCATTAATGCCGCAGCGACATTTGGATAGTCCTGGGAGTCATGATAATTATTTGAATTTAAATCTAAAAATGCCTGATAAGACTCATTTTCTACATCTATATCATTTAATGAAAAATTATAATTAAGAGATAAAATCAATGGATTTTCATTAAATGAAAATCGACTAGTAGTGTAATAAAGTTCAAGTAATGATCCTGAAAAATAATCTCTTGATTGCAGCAAGTGATTATCAGAGTCAATAATAAGATTTTGTGTTGATCTCGATGAACCAAATATAACATCTAACCCTAGTCCAATATCATCAGTATCTGTGAGTTTATAACCTATAGCAAGCTGAGCCATTGACGAGCCTCCACCTGTAGTATTTGAGCGAGAATAGTCTAATGTATCAGAATTAGTAAATATAAATTCACTAAATGTACTATCTACTATTGTTATTTCTCTAGAAAAAAGTGGATTAAATGTTAACCCAAATGACAATTTTTGCTTAGCTGGAATAATCAATTTTGCGGAAGCCAAACCTGAATGAGCACTTGTGTTAGAGCTGAACTCATTATTCTGACCTTCAAATGAAGTGCTCAAATATGTCACAGGCAATCTATGCCATGTTGATGGATTTGATAATGAAACACCTGTCTTAAAACTAGGGAGTAAACCAATAGATCCTGAACCTAATGCTGCTGCATCATTTTTATTAGCAAACATTCCGTAGCCATATCCATTCATTGTTGATTGACTAAACAGTGTACTTATAAATAATAATAAAATTAAATTACGGCTTAACATACAACACCTCTACTGAATCCATGTCTAATCTAACCTTATCAAATGGACTATTTACTGGACCACTATAAAGCATTAAACCATGATTACTAATAAGATCATTTTTATATGTTTGAAGAAAGGCTTGTATAGGAATTTCAATCTTTCCGTCCTCAATCTTCCTTGATATGATAAAATTTTGATCTGCCGTATAAACTGAATCGCTCAATGATTCATCATCTGATAAAAATGTGGTAAAGTCCCAATTTTCTACGGAATCTGCAAGTGCTGCAACTACTATATAAAACTCATCACCCTCTTCAAGATTTGAAGATTCTATATTTAGCACAAGATTTGCATTTTTTACAATTGAATTTCTTTCTAAATCGTTGATGATATCTAAATCATATCTTAATAGCGACTGAAGTCCTGAACCAGAATTAAGCGTTATATAATCCTTATCCTCTTCTTCTAGTTCCGGTGGAGAAAAAATACTTAATCCCCTATCTCCAAAGAAAAGAATGGAGGTGTCTATCATTGTTGTATCATTTACTGTCGCCTTATACCATACTCTCATTCTAGGTTGATAACTACTCTCATCACTTTCGATAGTAAATAATTCATCTAATCCATCATCTTTTAACATCAAAGTCCGTGCTGGATATGTAGTGGTATCTAAGAAGAATTCTTTCAATAATTCAAGATTTTCGTCTTTAAATAAGAAATTTAAGGTATCATATCCTGCACTATCAGGTTCAATATTAACCAAAGGAATTTGATGCAATAACCTAGAATTACTTTCAAAGTCTAAATAATTATCTAGCGTATAGTAGCTAGTAGAATCTTCGGAAAAAATACTATCTTCCGTTGCAAGAATTGAATATAAAGATAAGTTTGATGTTGAATTTAAAGAATCGGCAGTTTGCATGTATACCAGTGCGCTATCGACTTGTATGGAATCTGCTAATAAGTCAAATAATGAAGTTGGAGGCAACGACCCTGAAAACAAAGTAAGGCTAAATAAAGTAAATAAATTTTCTGAACCCTTCACATCTCCAAAGTAAAATTTACCCCCTCCTCCAAGTGCAGTTGGACTGACTTGGAATACTTTATTTTGATCCAAAGGAAGCGTTAATGTGTTAATGGTGTAATTTGGATTTTCTATTTCGCTATAGACAATAGTTTCTTCTGAGCATGCAGTAAAAAACAGGCATACGATACCTGCATTTAATAGCCATTTTTTAGAAAAATAATTATGCATTTCTTATATTTTTTTTATTGCAAGTTCAATACTGTCTAATAATGGAGAATAATCAGTGTTATCTCCATAATCAAGATCTACAATCGAACAATTCTTAGCATCTTTAAAAACTTTCAACTTCATCAACTTGGATGACACTTTTTCTGCACCATTAACAACAATAGTTTTATCTGCATACATGCATCCGATCTGATTTAAGTTTAACGACTTAAATGGTGAAAAAGTTTCCTTATTAAATCCTAGATTGCTAGGATCAAAGACAATATCTTCATTTAAAGAACTTGCTAAATATACTGTCTTAATTTTTGATAAATCTTTATCATCTTTTGCTAATATTTTGACAAGCATAGGTATTAATGCGGATGTCCATCCACTACAAATAATAACATTGGGATACCAAAATAAATTTGGTAGCATTTTGATTGCTGCTAAGCAATAGAAGGCAAATCTTTTATCATTATCATTTAAGTATCTTCCATTTTTTGCTTTATATAAAAGATTATTTAATTCTCCAAAAATATCTTCATGCTCTAAAAAGTATACTTGTAATCTTGATTTTGGTAAAAAAGCACTCTTTGCTGAACATGCATAATCAGTATCATCAAAACTAAATAATATTTCTTTTAAGCGAATCACTTCTCTTAAAATATATTTTCTTTCGCTGATAAAGCCATATTTTGGCATTAAACATCTAACGTCATTACCTTCTTCTTGCAAACCTAAGGGAACTTTAACAGAAAGATCGGATAAAGGAGAAACCGATGCAAATGGGTCCATTTCACTTGTTATATAAAAGAGTTTTTTTGTCATGATAAATGAGTAAAAAGAAACTAACGATATACAGCTAGAATTTCAACTCCCAATAATAATTATTATTTTTGGTTTTTAGATCTAAATCTTATAGGAGAAATATCATTTATTTTTCTATGTTTAGTCTTTCTTCCTTTTGTTCTTTGTCGCCAAATTTTGAAAGATTTGCTTTTCAATGTAGATCGCATGATTTTAATAACTTCATCCTGATTAATATCAAATTGAATTTTAATAGCTTCAAAAGAAGTTCTATCTTCCCATGCCATTTCAATAATTCTATCTAGTTGCTGCTGTGTAAAATCTTTCATTTATTCAACCTATTGAGTTAAGTGTTTATATAGCTCAGTTTTTTGAAAAATTAACTACTAAACCAATCATGATAAAACAAGATAGCAAAAACGAGCCTCCAGCTGAAATAAATGGTATTGGAAGACCTTTAACTGGCATCAAACCTATAGTCATTGCAGAATTGATAAATATATGAGAAAGAAGTATTGAAGCTAATCCCACTACAACCAAACTAGAAAAATAGTCTGATGAGCGAAATGCAATATCTAAAAGTGTCTTAATTAACAAGAAGCAAAGTAGCATTACAAAAGAAATACCAAAGAATCCAAACTCCTCTGCTATCACAGATAAGATGAAGTCAGACTCTTGAACTGGTAAAAATTTTAACTGTGTTTGAGATCCTGCGCCCCACCCTTTTCCAAAAAGACCTCCGGAGCCAATCGCTGTAATACTTTGGATAATATGATAAGCTGAACCCATTGGATCAAGATCTGGATTTAAGAATGTTAAAATACGTTGCTTTTGATAATCTGCTAAATTATTCCATAGAAATGGGGTCAACAAACCTGTAAAAATAATAGCAAAGTACAATATAGACTTGGTTACAATACTTGCTTGAAAAGTCAGAAAAAAGCAAAGCATTATAAATGCCCATATAGTAAAAGAAATAATATTTGATGCAGCTAAAATTGTAATAATAGGTGCAATCATTAGAAAGATTGTAAAATTTCTTACTCCAGCCCAAAGTAACATAGGTAGCAATGGGGCAAAGATAATAACTGCCGTTCCTAAATCTGGTTGATTCAATACTATTGAAGCAGATAATAAGGTCAACAAAGATGGTATTATGATAACAAAATTATCTTTGACTTCCAGTTGATGGTTCGATAAATATTTAGCAACTACAATGACCGTAGCACACTTTAAATATTCAGATGGTTGGATATAAAAAAATCCAAGATCAATCCATCTATAGGTATACTCTACTCTCGGTAAAAAGAATGGTATTATACAAAGAATAAGGGTGCCAATAAATATTAAAGTAGAGTTATCATGAATTATTTTGATAGGTATGTTCTTAATAACGAAAAAGACTATGGAAGAAAAAATAAGGAAAATACATTGCCTATAAAATGAACTATTAAAACTTAAGGGATCATCAGAAATACTATATAAAGTGACTAAGCTACAAATTATTAATCCAGAAATTATAAAAAACAATCTTACTACAGAGTCTTTAGTTGTACTTGATAGAAGTTGATTTAAAATCATAAGTTTTAATTCTCCACTAAGGATTTAGAAGAATTAATATAATATTCAACGATATCCCCTGCAATTGGAGAAGCTATAGCCCCTCCTCCTCCTCCATTTTCTACCATCACAACAATTGAATATGTAGTATCTTGAAAATCAAAAAAACCAATAAACCATGCATGAGGCTCTCCGTGCGGATTCTCAGCAGTGCTAGTTTTTCCTAGTAGCTTAATATCTGAGCTATCTAATTGAGCTCTCCATCCACTTCCTTGGTCTGCGTTCACAACATCATACATCCCATCCCATATATGATCCCATATTTTTTCTGGATATTCAATTTTGTCATAATAGGATATTTCTTTGGAAAGATTTAATCTTAATTGTGGTGTTTCTCCTCTTGAAGCAATATGATTGATAAATCTTAGTGCTTGAATGGGCGTAATCAGAATATCTCCTTGACCCAATGTTAGGTTTAATAGTACGCCTCTTTCAGACCAACCCCATCTTCCATAATTTTTTATATAGAAGTCTTTATCTGGAATTAATCCATCTTTCTCGTTTGGCAAATCGATATTTGTTGGCTCATTGAAACCAAATTTTTTAGCAGTATCTGTCCAATCTTTCAAGCTAATCAATTGGACTGTCTCATAAAAATAAATATTGCAAGATTGTGCAATAGCTTTATTCAAATTAACAAGGCCATGTCCATTTTCATTCCAACATCGGAATTCATTTGTACTGCCAGGCGGTATATAAACACCAGTACACATTAAACTATCAGATGGATCTACTAAGCTATTTGCAATCAAATCAATAACTGTGATCAATTTTAGCTTTGATCCAGCAGGATAAAGACCTGCAATAGATCTATTTAATAATGGATTGTCTTTATTCGTCAATAAGTCATTCCACTCATTTTGAGAAGTTGTTCCTCTATAAACGCTCAAGTCATAAGAAGGACTGCTAACCATACTTAGTACTTCTCCTGTATCAACATTAGAAACTAGCACAGATCCCTTCTTTCCCTGAAGAATACTTCTTGAGAATCTCTGTAAGTTAGCATCAATTGTTAAAGAAAGATCTTTTCCTGGAAATGCAGGAATATTACTATCACTTAGTCTGAAAATCTCGCGACCATATGTGTCAACCTCTATATAATCTACGCCCTTAGAGAATCGTAATTCTTTTTCATATTCCTTTTCAATTCCTTGCCATCCAATTAATTCTCCTGCTCTATAAAGAAGGCTTTTATCAAGCTTGGGAATTGTGTCTCTATCAACTTCCCTCAAATAACCAAGAAAATGAGCGTCATTTAGTATTGGGGAGTATATTCTTTCATCAGATCGATCATATTGAACCCCAGGAAACTCTAATCTCATTTCTTCAATTTGAGAAATCTGTTGGAATGTTAAATTTTTTGCAATGGTAGTTGGAAGAAATCGTCCTCTATAATACTTTTTATACCTTCTATTCAACTCTTCTATATCAATATTGATAATTGATGAGAGTTTTTCAAACTCTCTATCTTTATCTTTAAGCTCATGGGGTATCACTGTTAATATATAAGTTGGATAATTATTAACAAGTATCTCTCCATGACGATCTAAAATTAAACCTCTTGGAGCATAGGTTGTAAGCGCTTTAACACTGTTGACCTGAGATTTAGAAATGTGTCTTTCGTAATCAATTACTTGTAAATAAAAATATCTTCCCAAAAGAGAAAAAAGGGAAAAGCATAGTATAAAAAGCAAAGCTCTATAATGAAATATATCTGCCTTATTTTCTATTTTAAGCATCTTGTAATACCGATTGTTTTACTCCAAAAATTCTAGTAATAAGAAGCCCTACAAAAGAAGTATATATTGACACAAAAAACCAATTTTTTATGAAGAGAAATATATCGCTAAAAAAGAAAAAATCGTATCTAAAAAATGAATATAGAGCAGTACCTAATAACACCAAAATAAACCAGTATAAATCAAAATTTCTATATGCAAAATTAAAACTTACCTGTGAAGCAAAATAAGCACATACTGAAAATATAAGACTTGATAAGCCTAAATAGAACCCATTGAATAATACTAAATCTGAAAAAAATCCAATAAAGAATCCGATAATTGTTGCACGAGACGTGCTTTCCATTGGTATTGAAGACAAAATAACAAATAGCAGCATAATATTTGGCTGAAATCCATTAACTGTCAATAGCTCAGCAAAAATTAACTGCAATACAATTGCAATGAAAAGATATCTGCTAAAGTTGAAATTCATACTCTACTTATCTCCTTTAACAATAAATAATTGATTTAAGGTAGTTAAATCAGCAAAGAGCTTCATTCGAATAATCTTATTTGAACTACTAGACTTCTTATACACACTAATCACTTCACCGACAGGTAAATTAGGTGGAAAATAGATACTGAGATTAGAAGTTAAAACAACATCGCCAATTTGAACATCTGACGTTGTTTGAATCTCTGCAACCTCACATATATCACTTTTAACCCAGCGCATGATACCCTCTGTTTCAGAGGGAATTATTTTTACGCTTAACCTAAAGTCTACATCGCTTACGAGCTGTACACCTGAATGCTCGTTTGATACAAAAACTACTTTACCTACAACACCTCTCGAAGACAATACTGGGCTATTATTTTTTATTCCATCAACCAAGCCTCGATCTAGCAATACAGAAGACATATTAGAATTAACACCCTTAGATAAGATATCAGCCCCAACAAAATCTAGCTCATTTCGTTTTCTAAATTTCAAAAGATCTCTCAATCTTTTATTTTCAACTTTATTGGATGCTAAAATCTGATTTTCAAGATTTAATTTTAAATTTTCACGAGATAAAACTTCTAGTTTCTTTGTTAAAAATAATTGATCATCTAACCAGTCAAAAGGTTTATATAGAAAAGAAAATGTATCTAATGTAGAAGAACGAAACTTTTGAATTTTTTGATTATTATTACTGAAGATTAATGAAAATGAGGCTAGAATACAGATAAATAAAACTGAAGTATCTATATTCTTTTTTAAAAATAAGTCTGTCTTAGCCATTCTTAAAGAAGAACATGCTTAAATTTTTCTAAATCTTCTATTACTGCTCCACAGCCCTTAACAATTGCCAAGTGTGGTTCGTCGGCTACATTCACAGGTACTCCTGTTTTTTCACGCAATACTTGGTCTAAACCTCTTAACTGGGAGCCTCCCCCAGCAAGAACAATACCTCTATCAATGATATCAGATGATAATTCAGCGGGTGTTGCTTCTAATGCATCTTTAATTACGTCTAAAATTCTTTTTACAGGATCTTTCAAAGCTTGTCTAATTTCGTCAGATCTAATATCAATAGTCTTAGGTATACCTGATACCAAATCTCTACCCTTTACTAAAATGTTCTTAGATCGCGATCTCATAGCTGAACCAACTGTAATTTTAATCTGCTCAGCTGTTTGTGCTCCAATTTCTAGTTTATGTTCGTTTCTAAACCAATGCTGTATGGCGTCATCCATTTCATCTCCAGCAACCCTAATTGCCTTCTTTGTTACCACCCCGTTTAATGATATTACAGCTACTTCAGTGGTTCCTCCACCAATATCTACAATAATATTTCCGACAGGCTTACTGATATCTAATCCGATACCAATCGCCGCCGCAACAGGCTCATCTACAAGAAATACTTCTCTAGCTGCTTGCTTTTCTCCAGAATCTTTTACAGCTCTGCGCTCTACTTCGGTTACGCCAGATGGAACACAAATAACCATTCTTGGCCTAGTTAAACGATTTAAATTCACTTTTCTAATAAAACCTTGTAGCATCTCATCTACTGCAGTGTAGTCAGCAATTACTCCATCTCTTAACGGACGAATAGTTTCAATGCCTTCATGAGTCTTACCCAACATTTGTTTAGCATCTTCACCGACAGCAATAACAGCTCCAGTTTTTGTAGATCTTGCAATAATAGATGGCTCATTAATGATTATTCCTTTTCCGGCTAACCATATTAATGTATTAGCTGTTCCAAGGTCAATTGCAATGTCTCCACTAACCCAATTGAAGCTATCACTAAATCCATTTTTAATTTTATTTAAGAAATTCATAGTCTATAAGTTATAAAATTTTATTCTCATTCCTTAGTTTTTTTTATTTAGTAAGACCTTCTTTGCTTAAGAGATCTGCTTCTGTATTTTTTTCTCTCATAACATGAGACACAGTCCAATTTTCTAAGATTGAGCATAAATCTATAGTTCTAGCATGCAATTTAATCATTCTTTCATTCTTAACTTTATAATCTCCATTAACCTGTCTTACAATTAATTCACTGTCACAAAAAATATTTACATCTAGTATTTTTTTCTCTATACACAGCTCAATACCTCTTATCAAAGCTAAATATTCTGCTTCATTGTTTGTACAGTCCCCTATATTTTCAGCAAAAGAAAATATTGTTTCCTCTCCACTCTTAAGCAATCCCCCGATACCTGCATTTTTTTTATCAAGCTGAGATGCGCCATCTGTAAATAATGAATAAGTGGATTCATTATTATTCCATAGATTTTTTGTGCTACTCCCCAACTCAAACATATTATCTATTAAATCAATCTCGTCATTTGATAACTTGTCTCTAAATCTTTCTAAAATTTTGATTAATTTTTTTTCGTTTTTCATAAAATTTAATATAGCAAAGGCGTTCTAAGCCTATAATCTCCGAACCCATATTCATCAATAAAAGTAAATTCTTCATTAATTTGAAAGTAATACCATGTTTCATAATTGTAACTACCCTGCATATTCATCGATCGAACCATATCATCTGGCTTACCAAATAAAATATAAACCATTCCCATATCTGACTTCCAGCCTCCAGAAGTTCCTCTAGAAAAGTTTTCTTCTGCAAAACCAACTCTAGTATAATACTCTTCCATAAGTTCATTAATTTTTGTTTGAACTACAGGGTCTCTTTTGGCCCAAACTTTTCTAAAGAATTTTTCTTTTTCTGATTGCTTAAGATTTTTCAACTCTTTCTTTTCTTCGGATGTCAAGATATAACTCATCTGAAGTAATGCAGTATCGATATTATCAATTCCATCAAAAATCATAGTATTCTTTATCTTGAATGGAAATGATTTAGATGAGGTATTATTATTTTGATTAACTACAACTTTTAAAATTAAATCTCTCCTACTGATATCCTTAATAGGAACATTAACTAAATGTCCTATCACATCACCATCTACGGTTGCATTTATAGAATCTTCCCATTGAACTTTCTTATCTGAAATAATACTCATTTTAATGCTATATTTACCTGGATTTAAAACAACATATTGATAAAAAGAGATACTATCATTTAATGGTATTACCCTTCTATTATCAGTAGGAAATTTATTTAAACCAAAACCCCATGAACCTTTTTCTTCTTTGACAAATATTGGATCATATATTTTAAGTGAAGTACTACCCATTAAACTCTTTAAGTCAATTTCTTGATCTTTTTTTCCAGAAAGCTTTATATCTAAATCTTTCAAGCTCGATGTTACGGTATAGCTGTCAACAGGTAAAACAAATGCTGTTGTTATAATCTTTCTCTTTACTTTAGATGTTGTGTCGGCAAATTTTTGAGTAGTAATTGTATCTGAAAATAGCTTAGAAGACTGCTTTTCCTTTTCTGTATCTAGTATAGCAATACTTGCTTCATATTGAGCTTCAAATAAACCGTCTTTTTTTAAAAACTGTAATGCATTATTTGATACCTCCAGAAAAGATAAAACTTCTATAGAGTCTTTGGCCACCGGCCTAACAAAAGAATTGGTCTTGAACTGGTCAATATTTTGATTCAAGCTTTGGGCATTAATTGCACCAAATAACAGTAAACAGCTGAATATAAAATGTTTCATAAGTTGAAGTTAAACTTAATTAATCCTTTACTTGTTAGTAACACTAAATATTCTGAAATATACTTCATTTGATAAATATTTCTTAAAAAGGAAAAATCATAGTAATTAATAAGCTCTTTTGTTTCCATATCTATAATAGCCAAACCTCTCGATGTTGATAAAAATAAGAGATAGTTGTCAACAATAACTAAATCGGTTACTTTGTAATTAAAATAAAGATTTGAAGGTACAATCATAGACCCTTCATTATAATCTATAACTCCTAAATCTGTAATTATATATAGATTATTTTCTCTCGAAAAAATCCTTGATACAGATCTAGATGCTATTTCAATTTGATTATTTTTTAATGAAAGATCGAAAGTTCCATCGTTCCAATTGACAGCTGAAATATTATTTCTTCCATTATCATATTTGAAAACATTATTGCTTAGAACAAAAAACATATCTCCTTGAAATTTTTCAATATCACTTACAAGTAAATTTCTAGAGAAAATAAATTTTTCTATGGGGCTATCTATTTTTGTCTTTGAAAGTCTATCTATCTCTACAACTCCATTAATAGATCCAGCAAATATTGATCCATTATTATGGCTTATATGTGTAATCTTACCTCGAGGGACGCCCTTCTCAAAACCAAGAGATCTGAATGAATCTTTTTTTCTATTATATACTATAATATAACTATCTAAACCAAGCCATATTTCATTATCAATCATGATACTTGAATAAATGTTATCTTTGCTAAAGTTTGAGTAATGATCTGAAAGAATAGTTTCAAAATTATTATTATCAATATCAAACTTAGTAATACCGTTTGATAGCTTATTTCCAATACCTGAAATCCATAAAATATCATCATAAACCATTGATGTTGGAACAGCGGATGCAAGCCCATAGAATATTGGAGTTATCAACTTATTAAACTCATCTATTTTTAAAATATATCCATTGGAAAGAGACATCCAGTTAATACCATTATTTGACTTATAGTAAGATAAGTATCTAGAAAAATTTCCCCTATTATCAGATGCCCCATTTGATGTCAAAAGCCATGCATCTTCTACAAAATAATCATTAAAATCAAATACATTCCATCTCAACTCTCTAGAAGAAACATCTCCCCAAGAAATATTTGATTCATCCGGTGAAGCATAAACGCCTAATAGAATGCCATTTATATGATCTAATTTGAAAAATTTACTATTTGTTCTTAACCATAAATAATCTTTACTTGAACCGATATCAATTATTTGATTTCCAGATTTTAGTGAGAGTAAATTATAATTTATTTTATTCCAACTCCCCTGTCTAGAAAAACTATACTCAATAAAATTATCTCCTATAGACCATAAAATTCCTGTACTATTATCAAAATAAACATGTTCAACTGTATTGGACTTTAGTCCTTGAGCTTGAGTGATAGGGCGCGCGAATTTCTGTGAGAATTTGTTTAATCTAAGAATTCCTGCATCTTCTGTGCCAAAGTAGAAATATGAATAATCTTCTGATATAGAATTAATCGCACCTACCCCACCATACTGCTCCCAACTAAAAATATTAAACCTATTGTCAATTTGACTAAATAAAGGTCCAATCAATAAAACAAAAACTAATAGATTGAAAATATTACGACTTTTTGTTTTTGAATTTGCTTTTGTTGAAGCTATTACGCTTATATCCTTTTCTGACTTTTGATACATGTCCGTTATCTAAATATATGACCACATTTGCAAATTGTTTCACAAAATAATCATTTGTGGAAGATAAAATGATTGTAGTCCCTAGAATATTGTTCATTTTCATCAATTTCTTTCGAAGAATCATTTCATTTTTCGGATCAAGATGCAGAGCATAATCATCAATAATAAGAACTCTAGGATCTTTTTCTACCCCTACAACAATTTTCAACCAATGCTTTTCACCATCCGATAACTTACCTATAGGTGTTTTCCATAAATGCTCAAGACTGAAGTGTTTAAAGTGGCGTGTTTGAATCTGTTTTATTTTACTAGAAAACATACTTTTTAAGAATTGTTCAACAGTAGAACTCTCTTTAAGCATATCTACATGAATATATTGAATCTCTTTATGCTTTTTAATGCCTCCGAAGAAACCAGATTTGAACTTAGCTCCTTGGTAAAGAACATCGCCATTTGATTCTTTTTGAAGTCCTGAAAGAACTTTAAGTAAGGAAGATTTTCCAGATCCAAAATTACCACATACGCCATAAATTAATCCGTTGTGAAACTTTAGAGTGTTAATCTCTAGTGCTTTTTTCGATCCAAATTTTAATTTTAGACCACTAATATCATAAATTTGTTTTAATTCCATCTTTTTCTCCTTGAAAAGACAGAAAAACTATTCTATAAATCTTCTAAATATTTTTCTGCATCTATTGCGGCCATGCAACCAGAGCCTGCTGCTGTAATTGCTTGCCTATAATGATCGTCTTGCACGTCACCGCAGGCAAATACTCCAGCTACATTAGTCAAAGTTGATCCTGGATTAGTAACTATATATCCTTGATCGTTTAAATTGATAATACCTTTAAACTGATCAGTATTTGGCTTATGGCCAATTCCATAGAATATACCGTCACACTCAAAATTTCTTTCTTTTCCGTCAATAGTGTCTTTTAGTAGAATACTAGAAACTCCATCTTTTTGAGAACCAAGAATATCAGATACAACTGCATTCTTAATAATTTCAATTTTTGGATTATCCAGAACTCTATCAATCATAATCTTGGATGCACGAAACTCATCTCTTCGATGAACAAGAGTTACCTTGCTAGCAAACTTTGTTAAAAAACTTGCTTCTTCCATAGCAGAATCGCCTCCACCCACTACTACAATTTCTTTGTCTTTGAAAAAATAACCATCACATGTTGCACAAGTACTTACCCCGTATCCCATTAGCTCTTTTTCTGCATCGAGTCCTAACATTCTTGCTGATGCACCAGTAGAAATTATTACTGATTCAGCAAGATACTCCTCCTCAAGAACATAAACTTTAAATGGAGAGCTGGAAAAATCAACTTTTGAAACGTGCTTATAAAAACACTCGGCTCCAAATTTTTGAGCTTGCTTTCGGAAAAGATCCATCATGTCTGGACCTAAAATACCGTCAGGAAATCCTGGATAATTTTCTACATCTGTAGTAATTGTCAACTGCCCTCCAGGCTGATTCCCTTCAAACACAATTGGACTTAAATTAGCACGAGCAGCATAGATTGCAGCTGTTAATCCAGCTGGACCAGAACCGATAATGATAGTTTTATGAATAGTTTTATCTGTCACTTAAATTAATTGTTTAATATTAACTTTTTTTTATGATTTGGTTAATACTATCAACTAATGCCTGCTCAGACTGAAGACCAACCTCTTGCTTTACAATTTCACCATTATAAAAAAACAAGAGAGTTGGAATACTGCGAATACCGTATTTTACGGGCACTTCTTTGACTTCATCGACATTTACCTTACCTACAAGTACGTTATCGCTAAATTCATCAGAAATTTTATCTAAAATGGGTGCTATAGCTTTACATGGACCGCACCATTCAGCCCAAAAGTCTACAATTACGAGCTTTTCTGCTTTAATTACAAGCTCATCAAAGTTTTGATCTGTTATTTTGATAATTTTATCAGACATAAGTTTTCCAAATCATATTAATAATTACCTTGGAATTTATAAGAATAATTGAATTTGAGTAACAAAAAAATAAGTTAAATGATTTCTCAGATGAGGATTAGCCTGAAATTTTTAAAAATCTTCTTTTACCAATCTTCACAATAAGCTCACCACACCCTTTACTTACAACATAACCTATATCAGAACATACTTCTCCGTCAATTTTGATAGCATTCTGACCTATTAAACGCTTACCTTCTGCCTTACTAGCAATTAATTTTTCTGACAATAATATATCTAGAATATTAGAGTCAATCTTAACTTGGAAAATAGGCATATCATCTGGGATAGATTTTTTAACAAATATTTGGTCAAATGCTTGTTCAGCTTCTAATGCTGTTTCTTTGTCATAGTAGCGCTCAACCAAATCTTTGGCTAAATCTCTTTTGATGTCTCTAGGATTTATAGAGGAATCTTTCAGTTGCTCTTCAATGGATAAAACTTTTTCTTTTTCTGCAAATACGGCTAGTTTATAATATTTTGTAATCATAGAATCATTAATAGACATTAGTTTGCCATACATATCTTGAGCTGAATCGTCTAAAGCAATATAATTATCATAAGATTTAGACATCTTTTCTATCCCATCCGTTCCCTCAAGAAGAGGTAACGTAATGATAGATTGAGGTTCTTGATCGTATTCTCGCTGTAAATCTCTACCAACTAATAAATTAAATTTTTGATCTGTACCACCGAGTTCTACATCGGATTTTATTTCAACAGAATCCATCGCTTGCGCTAATGGGTACAAAAACTCATGCATTGAAATAGGTATCTCAGATTCAAAACGTTTTGTGAAATCATCTCTTTCAATCATGCGAGCAACTGTGTACTTACTACTCATATTTATTACATCAGAGAAGTTCATTTTATTTAGCCAAGTGCTGTTAAATAAGACTTTAAGGGTTTTTACATCAAGTATGACCTTAGATTGTTCAATATATGATTCAGCATTAGCTTTTGCTTCTTCTAAAGTAAGTTGTGGACGTGTCTTATTGCGCTCAGAAGGATCTCCGATCATTGCTGTAAAATCGCCGATTACTAGTATAGCCTGATGTCCTAGATCTTGAAAATCTCTGAGTTTTTGGAGAACAACACTATGTCCTATATGTAAGTCAGGTCTACTGGGATCACAACCAAGTTTCACGACGAGAGGCTTATTGTTTTTAATGGAAGATTCGAGCTTATGTCTAAGATCTTGAAGCGGAATTACCTCTTCTGTCCCTTTAGAGATAATTTCTAATTGATCATCTACTGGTAAAAATCCCATTATTTTTTACTCATTTCTCGTCGAGCTTCTCTATCTAAATCTTTCATTTTTAAAGCGTCTTTTTTCTGATATGTTTTCTTGCCTTTTGCTGTAGCAAATTCAATTTTCGCTATCCCTCCTTTAAAATAAGCCTTTAAGGGGACAATAGTTAATCCTTTTTGAGCAGCAACATTCTTAATTCTAATCATCTCTTTTTTGTGTAGTAATAATTCACGATTTCTCGTCGGGGCATGACCTGAAAAACCAGTATGAGAATATGAACTAATATGAGCTCCAATTAACCAAACTTTTCCGTCTTTAATTGAAACGAAACTATCTTTTAAATTTAATTTCTTTTCTCTTAAGCTTTTAACCTCACTACCGAGGAGAATCATTCCAGCTTCATAAGTATCAATGATCGTATAACTATAAAAAGCTTTTCTATTTTTACTGATAATCTCTATATTTTCGCTCATAAAAAAAGTTGTATTATTTTAATATTATTTTGTTAAATTTAAATATTGTTACATATACAAAGTTTTCAACATTGTGTGTATAATAATTGTGTGTTAAGTTTTTTTGTAACATATTAATACCAAAACTTAAAGAGAAAATATAATTATGAGTAGTATTTATAAACGAAAAAGAAATGGGAAAAATGATGGATATGTAATGTATTCGATTTATGCGTACGATCCTTTAAAAAATAAAAAAAGGTATTTTAATATAACTTTAGGAAAAATCGGCCCTGCCCTAACCTGGGATGATTGCTTAAAACAAAAAAAAGAGCTTGATCGTGTTTTTGATATCAAAAAAGGCGGTAAACAAGAAATGCAGCTAAATAAGGCTATTACAACCTATCTAAAACATAAAATGATACACTTTAATATAAAACCACCTAAAAACAGCTCAATAAAGCTTCAAAACTACCACCTAGACAAGTTTAAAGAGATAATTGTTAAAAGGTATGGCTCAGGTATCATGATGAAGCATATAGACGATGATATACTCAAATGGTATTATGAAATAAGAGAGNAAAAATTAAAGACTAGCTCTTTTATAGTTCATAANAGAATAATAAATGGTTTTTTAGGTTGGACTAAAGACTGAGCGAGTGACGCGATTCGAACGCGCGACCCCAACCTTGGCAAGGTTGTGCTCTACCAGCTGAGCTACACTCGCATGTGTGGTTCATAATAAAACAAAATTATGGTTTTTCAAAAGAAAAATCTGCGCTATCTGCTATCTTCTCAATAAACGCTGCTACACTCCTATCGTCTGGAATCGTAGGAGAAAGAGGAACGCTAAAAAATATACTACGATCTCCATACTTAGCCAAAGATTGTCCTAATTCAAATGCTTCTTTTTGATACTTTGTAACTAGGCTAAGCACATTAGGATCGTTAGCATATATTTGTTCTAATGTTTTTGATGGATTCTTTGCCTGCAATCTCTTTAAACGGAAATCTATCTCTTGGAGTCGACTAAATGGCGCTGAAACGTCCTCTATAGGCTTATTAATATCTTTTATTCTTATATCAACGATACTTAAATGCTTTCCTTGAATACCAGTAGAATATACTAATGGACCATCTTGAGCCTGCTTACTTCTCGGCTCAGTTCTCTTGGTTACCCCACTTAGAAAGATATAGTCTGCTTTGGGAAATGCATTAGACAAGTCTACAGCATTACTAGAACTGATATCAATTAACAGTACTATAATATCTACATTTGGATCTACTAGTTCGATATATTTATTACCTTCAGATATAAAGTTTTTATTAATAATAGATTCATATCTTGTTGCTTCACTTAATCCTATAAATCCAATTTTAACTCCATCATATTCAAGATTATGATAAGGGTTAAAAAGTAATTCATTTGTGTTTTTATCATAAAGATTTGCTGAAATAAAGTTTATTGATGATTGGGATGTAATCTCCTTTATAAAAGTTGATCCTAACTTAAAATCATTTGATCCGATATTTACAACATCATAACCAATAAGCTCGAGAGCGCCGACAAAGTTTCTAGCTTTATATTTTTTTTGATTTGCTCTAAGGCCATCGGGGTTTATTACACCGTGAGAAAAAAAGGTATTTCCAGCATCAACAAGAAGAGGTTCTCTCTCTGACATCATATTTTTGAAGAAAAATGCTTTTCTTGCCAATCCTCCTAAGGGAGCTTTCGGACAACCGCAGTCATAATATTCTGCAAATACGTTTGATGTAGCTACAAGGGAAACATTCTTTGTTGTTTTAATTGTATCTTCGCTCTGTGCAAATAAAACGCTGAATAATATTACTATAAAGATTTTTTTCATTTTTTTAATCTAGTCCTTTTCTTTCTAATCATCAATGGTAACAAAAACATATAAATACCTGATATACTAAGAACAATCAAAAGTATTCCCGTAGGTAAAAACCAGCCAAATTTAACATAGTCTGTAAAAAAAGAACCATCATGTACTGACTCAATAACGTCTGATCTTCTATAGTTAGCAGAAAAAACTTCAGCAGTCTGACTATCTATTTGAATTTCCCAATGATTTTTTGATCTTATTTTTGCAATTCCTTTATCTGGGCGTATATCAATACGATCTATATCATCCCAGGATTTAATTTCTGCTTCAGGGACGCTCTTTGCTGCATCCAAATAGCTAATAAGCATAGTAGGTTTATTGGCACTAACCTTCTCGATACTAGGCTGAATCCAATTTGATTGTTTTTTTAACTGAAGCAATACTCCTGTTGTAAAAATTAGCATAACAGGAACAATAATAAACGGAGAAATCCAATAATGAATTTGTCTTATTTTCTTACTTACCTTCAAAATTATTTTAAAATGCTTTCTAGTTCATCCATTAAGAAGTTCATCTTTCTTGATACGGCTTCAAAAGGTTCAGATGTCGTCATATCTACTCCTGCCAAATTAAGCAGCTCTACAGGATAATCTGAACTACCACTAGATAGAAATGTAATAAAGTCATCAATTCCGCTTTGCCCATCATTCTGAACTCTTTCAGAAATTTTTTCTCCTGCGGCAAATGATGTCGCATATGCATACATGTAATAGTTATAATAAAAATGAGGTATGCGTGACCAAGAATATGCTTCTTCTTCTGTTATTTCCATGCTTGGACCCCAATATCTGCTATACATCTCACCAAAACTAGTTGTTAAAAAATCTTCAGTTAAAATCTGGCCATTCTCTGCTGCTTCATGTATTAGTAACTCAAATTCTGCAAAGCGCGTCTGCCTGTAGTATGTCGATCCAATATTTTGAATATAATTTTGGAGTAAAACAGCTTTCTCCTCATCGCTTTCTACATTTGCTAACAAATAATCCATAAGTAGGGATTCGGTAGTCACTGATGCTACTTCTGCATTGAATGTATCATATCCATAATATGGGTATGGCTGATTCTTTTGACTCAAATAAGAATGGTAAGCGTGACCTAGCTCATGAGCTAATGTAAAAATATCATCTAAAGTACCAGAAAAATTTAACTTAATTCTTGGAGGTAAATCCCAAGTAGAAGACATATAGGCACCACTTTCTTTTCCTTGGTTTTCAAATACGTCAATTAAATTTTCACTATACATTTTTTCAGTAAATTTTTGTAATTCTCCATCGTTAGCCTGCAATAATGGTTGTAAAGCCTCTAATACCATTTGCTGACCCTCTTCATATGTATATTCTCTTGAAAAAGCTGCTAAAGGAGCATATGTGTCGAATGGCTTTATTTTATCTACACCAAGAAGCTCAGCTTTTAGCTCTGCCCATCTATGTAAAGGCTGGAGATTATTGTTTACGCTCTTGACTAAATTTTTATAAATATCCGTCGATATTCCAGATCCTTTCATTTTAGCTTCGAGCGTATTTTCATAGCCTCTTGATTTAGCATAAAAAATATGACCTTCTACATTACCCTTCATCAATACTGACATCGTATTCAATGAACTCTTAAAAGGCACATATAGCGCCTTATACATATCTTCTCTAACTCTTCTATCTGTTGATTTAGTATACTTACCATACCTTCCAGGAGACATAGTTAAATCATTTCCATTTTCATCTTTAAATGTTCCCCACTTAAAATCTGTAGCTCTCATTATATCATAAGCTTCATTTGGGACTCCTGACAACTTTCCAGCCATAGTTAAGATTCTTTCTTCTTTCTCTGACAGTATATAAGGTTTAGCGATATACATATCTTTAAAATCTTTCTCATAAACTTTCAATTCAGGCTCTTTATTCATGAACTCTTCTAATACACTATAATCAGATTCGAGCATTTCAGGTGTGTAGTACGCTGTCACTTCTCCTGATTTGATGGCTACATTTCTTACTCTTTGTACCATCTCTTGATACTTTTCGTTTGTTAAATCTGCATTTAATGAGTTAGATGCATAGTGATACAGTTTTCCAAAATACTGATTAATGGTTTCACTTAATTTTATTGATTCTAATAAAGTCTCAGGATTTGAGAGTAATCTACCTTTAAAATCACCCATTTCAGGATAAAGATTTTTGAGCTTTTCTAAGTCAAGCTCCCATTCAGTATCTGTTGCATATACTGCTGTAAGATCCCATTTATATTTTGAATCAATTTCAGATCTTAGGGGTATTTCTAAATTTGATGATTCGTTATTTTCAGCGCAAGCCATAAGGATGAAAAGATAAAAAATAATTAGTCTAAAATACATAGTAAATGTTCCTTCTTTATTTGTTAAGATATAGATTCACATATTATAGCGAAAAAAAATATGAAAGAAAATTATAAAATAGGTATAGCGCTCGGTGGGGGTGCTGCTAGAGGCTATGCGCATATTGGTGTCTTAAAAGCTATTGATGAATTAAATATTCCAATCGATTTTATCTCTGGAACAAGTATTGGGTCTTTTATTGGTGCTTTATATGCATCTGGAAATCTTACGCAATTTGAAGAGGAAATAAGAAACAAAAATAGTTTCATAAGAGATGTATTATTCAAACTAGATCCTATCTATCCAAAATTAGCAGTTATGAATGGAAATGAAGTAGTAAATGTATTCAAAAAACTTACTGATATCACTACGTTCGAAGAACTAGATATTCCCCTTACTACGGTAGCAACAGATATTATTAGAAATGAAAAAATAGAATGTAATACAGGTGATTTAATTAATGCAATTAAAGCTAGTATTGCTATACCGGGCATATTGAGTCCTACATATGTAAATGATATTCTATGTGTTGACGGTGGATTAATAGACCCTGTACCTCTTGAGTCCGTTATCAAAATGGGCGCAGATCGTACAATTGCAGTTAATCTTTATGGACTAGAATCATCTGAAAAAACAAATGAAAAATATAATATTATTGATATTATTGATCGCTCAGCAAAAATTGTTTTAAATAATATTACTCACCTCAGTTTTAAATTCAATAAACCAGATTTATTGATTGAACCTGCTATAGACCAGTTTAAAGGTTATGACTTTCATAGAGCAAAAGAATTAATTGATATTGGCTATGAAGAAGGCAAGAAGTCTTTATTAGAAAATAAGTTATTTATTTAAAACTTTTTTTAATGTATTTAAGCAATAATCAACACTTTCTTTTCGTGCATTATAACCCATTAGCCCAATACGCCATATCTTTCCAGAAAGCTTCCCGAGACCTGCTCCGATTTCTAAGTTAAAATCATTCAGCAATTGCATACGTACTGCTAATTCATCTATACCTTGTGGTATATAAATTGAATTCATTTGTGGTAATCGATATTCTTTTTCAACGACAAACTTGAAGTTTAATTCTTCTAATCCCTTTTTGAGCCTTAAATGAGCATCTTGATGCTTCTGCCATGAATTTTCTAACCCCTCATTACATACCAATCTCAAAGATTCATGTAATGCATAAACGCTATTAATAGGAGCTGTGTGATGATAACTTCTTTTTCCTTCACCGCTCCAATAGTCAAGGACTAATGTTTGATCAAGAAACCAGCTTTGAATTTTATCTTTACGATTAGTTATTTTTTCAATAGCCTTATTTGAAAAAGTTAATGGAGATAGTCCAGCAACACTTGAAAGGCATTTTTGACTACCTGAATATACTCCGTCCAAGCCCCATTCATCTGTCATAACAGGTATCCCTGCTAAAGATGTAACTGTGTCAGCAATTACCAGACAATCATGCGATTTAGCAATCTTAGCAATTGTTTCAGCATCACTTCTTACTCCAGTAGAAGTTTCTGCATGAACAAAAGCAACTATTTTAGTATCAGGATTTTCATTGAGTGCTACTTCTAATTTCTCTAAGGAAACAGGAGTGCCCCATTCATCGTGAATTACTACAGCTGTTCCACCAATACGTTCTACATTCTCTACCATTCGCCCACCAAATAAACCATTCACGCATACTACAACTTTATCTCCTGGCTCTACCATATTAACAAAACATGCTTCCATACCAGCGCTTCCAGGAGCAGATACTGCTATTGCAAATTCATTTTTTGTTTGAAAGATATAGCGCAACATATTTTTTACTTCATCCATCATCTTGACAAACAGAGGATCTAAATGACCCATTTCATGACGAGTTAAAGCTTCGGATACTTCAGGATAAATATTGGATGGACCGGCACCCATTAGCCTGCGATTAGGCGTTGAAAATTTCTCTAAATGTACTCTAGGCATCTTATCATCCTCCCCCACTTAAATGAATAGACTATTAATTTGTTCTTTTTTTATCAATAGATAAAACAGTTTTATTCAGATAAAACTTCACTTTTTTTAGCAATACGAATAGACATCTCTACTCTTTCAAGTGGATTATCATTCTGATCTTTTGCAACATTTGCAATTTGATCAATAATATCTAATCCATCTATCACTTTACCAAATACGGTATAGTTATTATCTAGAAAATTTGCATTATCATGACAAACAAAGAATTGACTTGAAGCGCTATTAGGGTCGTTAGTTCTAGCCATTGATAAAATTCCCTTAACATGAGGTCTGTCACTAAATTCCTGCGGAATAAGCCAAGTACTTGGATCCTCTTCATTGCCAAGACCAAAAAATTTACCAGCTCTACCGCCTGTACCGTGAGTAGCTCTGTTCTCATTTCTAGAGTTAGGATCTCCTCCTTGAATCATAAATCCTGGAATCACCCTATGAAAGGTTGTTCCATTAAAATATTCTTCATTTATTAATGCTATAAAACTATCTACATGCATTGGAGCAATATCCGGATAAAACTCTACTACCATATCTCCAAAATTTGTTGAAATTACTGCTACGTCGTTTTCTTTTTCATATGTCATAAATAATACCCCTATCACTAATAATGTTAATAATATTAATCCTAATACTTTTTTCATTGTTTCGCCTATTGAACTTCCATTGTAATTGTTGGATGTTGTCTTGGTGCAAATATAGCATTTAACACTTCAAATTCTAAGTTGAATTTTTTTAATCTTGCTCTAGTAATAACTTCTAATTCAATCGTTCCATTTGAAGGAATCTCTATCACATCAATATCCATAAAAAAACTAAAGTCACTTATATTTTTTAGAATAAATTTAGCATCAGAATTATTTTTAATTGTGACATAAGCTAAATCTTTTTTATAGCTTGAATTATCATATTTATATTCAAAAGATTCAATTTCAATGCTTGCATTAATTAAAGGAATAAGCCATTCTTTTCTTCCAATTAAACTGTTTTGATGCCAAACAACTGTTTGTCTATTGAACAAAGCTTTTTTAATAGATTGTTGACTTCTTTCTTTGGCAAAAACTAATGTCACTGGTCTATGTCCTCCGTTATAGACTTCATATTCCCAGTCAATAATTCCATGGATATCAGAATTTCCCATAATAGTTAAATTATTATCTAAAGCAATCTGAAGAGCGCCATCGGAAAATTTTCCCCTATTAACCACTTCTATGCCATGGAGCAAGCCTTTACTAATAAGTTCTTTATGGATATCTTTTAGTTCTAATAAACCGTAGGGTTCTTGTTTTCTATATGGATGATTCCAGAACGTGAATGCATTTTGCTTGTTTGCAGCTTCAAAAACCTCAACTTCGTCCTCAATAATCAGTTTATTTGAATCTGTAATAAAAATAGCGTTACAATGGCCAAGAGGCACACTTCTAGACAACTCTACACCATTGACTAGTACTAAATCATTTTTAACATGATCTCTGGCTATTTCAAATGACCTATTTTTATCGGGATGAAGAATATTATCCTTTCCATTGCCAATATAGTTAGGATCTTTATATAGATGATCAGTAATTGCTAAAATATCAAGCTGATCTCTATCTGCTTCTTCCACTCTAATTGTTGGCCATACATCCGCATCTGAGAATACTGTATGAGAATGAAAATCAGATACTAATGTTAAATGACCCTTTAAATCAGGAAAATTGATTCCTCTATCAGAAGATAGTTGCTGTGCATTTAAATTTGCACAGCACACTACCATTAGTAAAAAAACGCTTAAAGATTTATTATTCAGATTCATCTTCTATTTACTCAAGATCTCTTGAGTATTGTTCAATACCACTAATCTTACCATCAAGATCAAAATAAAACAGCTCTACTAAATCTTTTTCCCATACTGTTCCATCCTTACTTACTCTTTTTTCGGTTGAATAAACAGTTACACCTGATGCTGGATCAGTATCTTTAATCTTAAGGGGAACCATAGAAAATGGTGTCCATGACACAGATTCTAAGTTATCAAAAGCTGCTTTCATGGCTTCACTTGTCATTTCAGAAGTTCCACCTACAGCTTGTTTGAAGGTCCAAGTGTCTGCAAAATATCCAGCCACAGCTTCTCCGTCCATATTATTATAGTCGGCAAACATTTTTTCAAGCGTATCTACCTCACCCCTATTTGAAAAAACAAGCGGGCTTCCTGCGTATTCGCTTTCGCCTCTACCAAAAAATTTACCACCTTCGGATAAACCATATTCACTGTTTTCTTCGTTAACTCTAAATGTACTCCAAATACCAGAAACCTTACCTTCATCTTCATCATTAAAAAATAATACATCAATGTAATCAGCAGCATATTTAGATCCATTCTTTTGCTTTGATTCATCATAGGACATTGATATAACAAATGATCCATTGCCGTCAATAGTTTTTAAAGGAATCATTGACCATGGCTTCCATGAATATGATTCATTTTTGTCCATTTGATCAGCAAATGGTTGCATTTGCTCTGATAACATAGATTGTACTTTTTCTTTATCTAAATCAACATACGCATCAACAAATGCCATCGCTTTATTCATATAGTCATCGCTACCAAGAGCATATGCGTTGCCATTCAATGGATTTTCATCACCATTTAAAGGCATAAATTTACCAGCTGACTTTGTCGCAACGTCATCTAATGTTTGTTTTTCACCATTAAAGACCATAAACCCAAGTATAAAGGCTACTATAAATGCTATTATTGTATCTTTTGTTAATTTCATTTTTTTTAACTCTCTTTCCTTCTTTTATTTCTCAAAGTAGTACCAAACATTTTAATAAAAATTTTTTAGCAATACACTAGTAAATATTAAGTGGAGCTGACAGGGATTGAACCTGCGACCTCATGAATGCCATCCACGCGCTCTACCAACTGAGCTACAGCCCCAAATTATTTATGATTTACTAGTTTCCAGTCTTTATCGAACTGATCAATCCCTTGATCGGTTAAATCGTGTTTATACATTTCTTTCAAAATAGATGGTGGAAGTGTTACTATATCAGTACCTGCTATAAAAGCGTTTGTGACATGATCAGTAGTTCGAATGGATGCAGCAAGAATTTCGGGCGGATGCCCAATGTTACTTCTATCATAGATAGTTCGAATAGATTCTATTAATCCAATACCACTTAAATCATTATCTTCGCAACGACCTACAAAAGGTGATACATACTTTGCACCAGCTTTGGCACATAAAATTGCTTGAGTAACAGAAAAAATAAGAGTCACATTTACTGGAATGTCTTTATCCGATAGAAATTTACATGCCTTTAAACCTTGCTCAGTGCATGGTACTTTAATAGTGATATTAGAACTAATTGAATAGTATTGTTTTGCTTGAGATATCATTTCTTCAGCTGTATCAGCAACTACTTCAGCACTAATACTTGAATCATCAGGAAATAACGCTGAAATATCTTTGATAACATCAACAGGGTCTCTTTCTGCTTGCATCATTAAAGTTGGATTAGTAGTCACGCCATCTATAAGACCTAATTCACAGTGCTTACTAATGACATCCACTTCTGAAGTATCTAAAAATATTTTCATTATCGAACAATTTAATAAAAAATCCTAAAATAAAAAGGGCTATAAAAATATAGCCCTTTTTTTGATCTGTTATAATTTAAGATAAAGAATTATCCGCGAGTGCCACCGCTTTCGCCTTCATCTTCATCTCCACCTTTACGTCTACAATTATCTTTCCATGCTTGCTTCATCTCTTCATGAGAATTCACTGTCAATACACTACCATCTTCAAAAGTTATATCAACAGGAAATACAAGTTCCGGTTTCTTTCTTTCACCATCATAAGACTCAAAGAATGCTTTCATTTGTGTGGCTAAGTCTTCCTCATCTGATGCGCTAAGTGTTGATTCATCTGGCATTGTAAAGCTTACAGGGAATACAAAAGAGAAACATCTTTTGTCATTTTCTTCTCCCCTACATGCTTGAAATGCTTCTTTTAATTCTTCGTCGGAATTGACTGTTAAAATTTCGCCTTCTTCACCCTCTTCTTCAGGTTTGAATTGTACTTGAATTGGAAATGTGAAAGATGGTTTTTCTCTAGTTCCAGTCGCTTCATATTGCGCTTTTAATGCATCATAAAATTCTTTATGATCAGCTACAGTATAAGATGAGCCGTCTGAGAATGAAAATGATAATGGAAATACAAATCTAAAGCACTTTCTTTTGCCATGTCTTTTTCTATCATCACCAGCTCTGTCACCTAACTTTCTACCATCTTTAGCAAAAAATACTTCTGTAACATCTCCAGCATCTATAGCCATGTCACCTAAGGATAATTGATATCCATAATTAGGGGATAATTCAACTTCAATAGCTACATGATCGAAGTATTGCGTTTCAACAACCAATCGAGAAAGAACTGGTAAATCTACATTGTCTATCTCTATCTTGTTTGAATCGTTAGCAATAGCTTCTATAAGCTGTGCATCGTTCATCATATCTGCTTCCATGTAAGACATATTGTCTTGACATGAAGAAATAAAGAACGCAATTCCAAACATTAATAATATTTTTTTCATTTTAATAATTCCTTTATTTTAATAGTTAACCAATTTAGTTATTTTTTTCTATCTCTGTCAAAAAATCTTTTAGCTCCGCGCTTATTGCGATCAAAATCTTTACTACCCTTCATTTCTTTTGCTATGTTAGCTTTCATTCTTTCTTCAAAAAATAGTAATTTTGCTCGTTGTTCCTCTGTAAGAATATCTTTCGTATCTTGCAAAAATTTACTTTCCAATTTTACTAGAGCATCTTTCATTCGCATTTTAGAATCTATTGCTGCATCTACATCAAATTTTGATCGATCGTCTTTAGCAGCCAATCGTAATTCTCTTAATTTTTCCTGATGAGCTTTCTTTGCTCCATCTGCTTTGTTGTGAAATTCATTTTGCAATGGAAAAAATTTTTGAGCTTGTTCAGTATTAAGGTCTAGGTGTTCTGTTAAAGTTCCAACGACCCAAGCTTCACGCTGCTCTTTTCCTTGTTCCATTTTTTTCGCTATCACTTCTTTTTTCCAGCTGTCCTGCGCATCTAGCCCAACAGTCAAAGCTAAAAATATTAGTATATTTTTCATTTAAAACTCCTCATTGTTGCTTACAAGCTCTATATCATGGCTTGCAAAGATATTAATTAAGTCTAATTGGTCTAAATCATTAGAATCTTCTAAATAATCTATTTCAGTATAGAAGTTTTCATTGGAAGAAATAGTTTCCATTGGAATAAACATATATAAAAAAATCGCTACAGTTAAAGTAGAAAATCCAATACCTACTTTTCGTTTACTCCAAGATTCTGAATCAATTCTATGATTAAGCTTGTTTAAAAAATCATCAGTATCTACTGATGCATTAGTTTTAAAATGCTGCTGTCTTAATTGATCATTCATCTATTTTTACCCATAATTTTGCGTAATTTTTTTATTCCGTGACTATAATTATTTTTTGCTGCATCTTGTGAAATATTTAAAATAGCACCAACTTCTTTAAAAGATAGTCCTTCAGCAACGCGTAGATTCATCACATTTCTTTGTTTCTTTGGTAATGTTCTAATTGCATTCCATAGCTCTATACTTAATGCTTTTTTATCATAGTTTTTATCAGAGTGTTGTAGTTCTGGAGCTTGATCTAAATGCAGGAATGAACGCCATTTATTTTTAAAAAAGTACGAATTTAATGTATTTACCTTAATGCGATATAAATAAGTAGTAAATGCAGCATCAAATCTGAAACTTTTTAATGATTGATAAAGCTTAATAAATACACGTTGCGTCAAATCATCTGCTTCTAACTGATCTTGAGTGATTGAATAATAATAATTATATGTCATATCTATGTGTTTTGTAACAAGTTTATCAAACGCCTTTCGATCGCCATCATTAAACTGCTTAATTAAATCATGATCTTCAGGCATACAAGTATGACTATTTAAAATTTAAAAAGTAAAAGATTATTTTTTTCTTGCCTCAATAAAAGACTGAACTCCTATGATAATTGCACTCAAACATATGATGAAGGCTGTAAATTGCTCTATTGTAGCAAGAGGTCTTAATAAAGCATCTCCACTAACCAAATAACCAAATATACTGATTACAGATTTATATGTAGCCCCTGCTCCAGCAAGTAGAACAAGTAAAATTAAATGAGCAAAATGTCTACTCTGACTAGAGAAACGATCAGACAATAAGGTTAATAGAAGTATTATTCCACCTAAAAAACCTGGAATTAATGCTGTAATTGTTTGTGTTATAGCATAAAAACTGACTCCTAAAAACAATAAACCAGCACCTGCTTTTTTAAAAATATCGTTCATTTTTTCCTCCTTTTAATTATCACCTAAACTATCTACTACTTTTTTAAAACTTTCATTTAATCCTACAATCATCTTTTTAGTATAAGGATTATATTTTTGAATATCCTCAAATAACTCCCATGAATCATTACAAGTCTGACTAACAAGCTTATGGAGTGCTTTATAACCAACGGTATCAATACTAGTCTGCTGCGTTCCAAAGTCATCAATAACTCTTCCTACTAAATGAGTTAGCCCTTGTGATCGTGCTGCCATAATATCATGTTGTTCGGAAGTAATTTCTTCGATTGTAATATTCTGGCTTTCAAAATAAGCTTTCCAAAATTCATATCTATCATAAGTATCTCGTACTTTTTCCATCATCATTATAGAGCCTCGCTCTTCAAGAGAGTCAGGTCCAAATAATGGATGTGTTGCAATAATATCTATCTCATTTGGAAGATGATCTAACATGGCTTGCTTTGGATGGACCTTAACCGAACAAACATCTATTATAGTCTTTCTACCGTTTATCTTACTTGATAAACTACTCATTAACCCTTCAAAATCTCTAATGGGGACTGCAATAAATATTGTATCATTTTTTAGTACATCATCAAGAGACACAAAATTAATATCTGATTGACTAACAGGCTCGATATCAAAAACATCTACTTCAAACCCTTTAATAAGTAACTGATGAAGCATCGTTCCAAATCTTCCAAATCCAATAATGCTCACTCTATTCATTGCTATTAATCCTTTCTACTGCTAAAAATAATGTTAAATTTTTCTTTAAATCATGAATATCACTTTCAATGATATTTAGTCCATATTTTTCTGCAGAATTTTTACTTGCAATCACTGCGGTATTATCTGATAATTTTCCTTCGGCAAGATCTTGTGCTGCCTTAGCAGTATCATCTTCTTCAACAAGTTTTTTTGACCAAAATTTTTCAGCTAAATAGTCTTTACATTGCTTTAAAGCCTGTTCATGTGAATGGATTTCTTCAATATCTCCTAGAGCGATACCATCTTTTGCTAATAAATTTTGGCTAATCTCTACATAGAACATATCTATAATTTTACATTGATTTTTAGCAAGCGCTTCAACACTTTCAATGACTACGCCTCCTTGTGCATTTTCCATCGCAAAAATTCCAATATCAATTACTTCTGATGTTAAGCCATCTAGCACATTCATTGAGGTAACCAGGTAGTCTAATTCAAATGCTTCTATATTAAATTTATTACAATAAGATTTTGCTGCTTCTTCGCTAAAACTTCCTTCAATTCCTTGTATGCCTATTTTTTTCATTCTTGCTCCAATATATGCTTAATTGCTGTAATATATCCATGCTTGCCTTCGCCATAGAACTGAGCTAGACAAACACTCTTTATTACTGATATTTTTCTAAAATTTTCCCGATCATGGATATCAGATAAGTGTACCTCAATTGCCTTAAATTGAGTACTAATAATTGCATCTCTCAATGCATATGAATAATGAGTTAATGCGCCCGGATTAATAATAAGATAGTCTACATCTTTACGCTTTGAATGGATAAAATCAATAATTGATCCCTCAGAGTTAGACTGAAAGAACTCTAAGTTCAAATTAGTACATGCTTCATGATTTTCTATCCAAAGATTAATCTCCGACAAGGATTCTGATCCATATATTTTTGGCTCTCTTTCTCCTAATAAATTTAAATTTGGGCCGTTTACAATAATAATATTCATAATACTCCTAAACTTTCTTCAATATGATTTAATGTTATCTCTGTGTTCAGCTCAGCCTTTCCAATTTCTGAAATTAAGATAAATCTTATTTGTGATTCTCTAAACTTTTTATCTCTTTTTACAAATTCAATAATTGATCCCTTATCTTTTAGATCAATAGCAGGTAATGTAAAAGCAGATAAAGCTTTTAAGCTTGCAAGATAATCTTTTTTGTTCAAATTACCGATAGTATGTGATAGGTATAATGCGCATTTCATTCCATAAAGAATAGCTTCACCATGGAGCAATTTTTTATACTCAAAATAACCTTCTAGAGCATGACCAATAGTATGACCAAAATTTAGAATCATTCTAATATTATCTTCATTGA
>JGI20155J14468_10000061_pt1 | contig 78271 bp, 78 predicted proteins | sample COG_05_FD_14468 | JGI IMG/M metagenome (IMG submission 14468) | reverse complement strand
CCGTTCGTGGATATTGTCTTCGGGCCACAGACACTGCATCGATTACCGCAAATGTATACTGATGTAGTACAAAGCCGAAAGCCAATCGTAGATATTTCATTTCCCGAAATTGAAAAATTCGACAACCTACCTAGTCCAAAGGCTGAAGGGCCCAGTGCTTTTGTTTCAATCATGGAAGGCTGTAGCAAGTATTGCAGTTTTTGTGTCGTGCCCTACACGCGCGGAGAAGAAGTCAGTCGACCCTTTGACGATGTAATTACTGAAGTCGTCGAATTGGCAGAACAAGGTGTACGCGAAGTCAATCTTCTTGGACAAAATGTTAATGCTTATCGCGGTGTTATGCATGATGATCAAATCGCAGATCTCGCACTACTGATTGAGTATGTCGCTGCAATTGATGGCATTGATCGAATACGATTTACTACATCACACCCGCTTGAGTTCTCAGATAGCCTGATTGAAGTTTACGGTCGAGTGCCTGAGCTGGTTAGTCATTTACATCTTCCTGTACAAAGTGGGTCTGATCGAGTTCTTGCGCTAATGAAACGGGGTCATACACGACTGGAATATAAAAATAAAATTAAACGTCTGCGTGCAATCAGGCCAAACCTGAGTATGTCGTCTGATTTCATCATTGGTTTTCCAGGTGAGACTGATAAAGATTTTGAAGAGACAATGAATCTAATAAATGATATCGGTTTTGATCATTCATTTAGTTTTATCTATAGCGCTCGTCCTGGCACGCCAGCATCCAGTCTACCCGATGACACACCAATGCAAACCAAAAAAGATCGCCTATCAATTTTACAAACGCGTATAAGCCAAAGAGCAGCTGAAATCAGTGCGGCTATGGTCGGCACAACTCAAACTATTCTGGTCGAAGGGTTATCAAAGAAAGATAATAAACAACTTCGCGGCCGGACTGAAAATAATCGTGTCGTAAATTTTAAAGGTTCACAGGAACTTATAGGCCGATTTATTGATGTTGAAATTACTGAAGCACTACCAAATTCATTACGTGGTTCTTTAGCAGATTCCGAAGTGCTTGACCAAGCGGCCAATCTCTAATCAATTAATAGTTAGACAACTATCAATACCACACCTTCAAACGATTTATTTCTAGAGCCTGCTGATAACCAGCGTTTGTCGAATTTGTGTGGGCCTATGGATCGTCATATACGTCAAATCGAACGTTATATGGGCGTAGAAATAAATAATCGCGGTAATAGCTTTCATGTTAGCGGTAGTCAGAAATCAGTTCAGCTCACACAACAACTGCTTAAAGAAATGTACGCCATCACAGCATCCGAACCACTATCATCCGAAGGCGTGCATCTCCATTTACAAAGTATGCAGATGGAAGATGAATTAGCAGAAGACGTTGCAGATGAAGTTTCTATTAAAACAAAGCGCGGCATGATCCGGGGTAGAACAACCAATCAAAAACGCTACCTGTCAAACATTCAAGAAAATGATATTAATTTTGGTATCGGTCCTGCAGGCACAGGAAAGACTTATCTCGCTGTCGCCTGTGCGGTTGCAGCCATGGAACAGGATCGTGCGCGAAGATTAGTGCTGGTAAGACCTGCTGTAGAAGCGGGAGAAAAGCTAGGCTTTCTGCCGGGAGATTTAGTACAAAAAGTTGATCCCTATTTACGACCGTTATATGACGCACTATATGAGATGTTAGGCTTTGAAAAAGTTGCTAAATTAATAGAAAGAAATGTAATCGAGGTTGCGCCATTGGCTTTTATGCGAGGTCGCACGCTTAACGAGGCATTTATTATTCTGGATGAAGCCCAAAATACGACGATAGAACAAATGAAAATGTTTCTAACTCGAATTGGATTCAATTCAACAGCGATAATCACCGGTGATATAACACAAGTTGATCTGCCTGCCGGCAAACAATCAGGCCTTCGACATGTTATTGATATTTTAAATGATGAAACAGGCATAAGCTTTACTTTCTTTAAATCAAAAGATGTCGTTCGTCATCCATTAGTTGCTCGAATCTTAAATGCCTATGACAGGCATGAGCAAGGCAAATCTGATAATCAAGTTTAGTTATTTACAACTATAATGAATGAGATGATTGAGATTCAAAATGCTTCCAACATGAGTTCACTCCCCGCTGACAATGTGATGTCGGAATGGGTAAGAAATGCACTTGATGAACAACATCAAGAAGCTGAAATAACGCTTCGTATCGTTGATGAAGAGGAAGGGCTGGCACTTAATAAGGCATGGCGTAAAAAAGAATCAGCGACAAATGTATTATCTTTTCCTGTTGGCGAAAGACTGAAACATGCCCCAAACCTTCTAGGTGATATCGTTATATGTGCACCTATAGTTAAACGAGAAGCAAGTGAACAAGGTAAACCGCTTGATGCACATTGGGCGCACTTAGTTATTCACGGTGTTTTGCATCTGCAAGGTTATGACCATGAATCAAATGAACAAGCCAGCATCATGGAATTAAGAGAAATTAAAATATTGAAAAACATAGGCTATCAAAACCCGTATGAATAAAAGGGAACATCATGAGCAACGATAAACCTATTAATTATAAAAAATGGTTAAAGCGTTTTTCCAGTCTGTTTTCAAACGAACCGGAAGATCGTGATGCTCTTATTGATATTTTAAGAAATTCTGAACATCGAAATCTACTTGATAGTGATGCATTGCTAATGATTGAAGGGGCTTTACACGTCTCAGAAATTCAAGTACGCGACATTATGATTCCACGCGTACAAATGATTGTTATTGAAAACGATGCCAAACCTGAAGATATACTGTCTGTCGTTGTCGAATCAGGTCATTCGCGTTTTCCTGTTGTTGGTGACACAAACGATGAAATAGTCGGCATATTATTAGCTAAAGATCTTTTGCATTATTATGCCAACCCCAAGAAGGACTTTGACATGAAAGATATGATGCGGGCAACCGTATTCATTCCTGAAAGCAAAAGGTTAAATGTATTGTTACGGGAGTTTCGTACTAGTCGTAACCATATGGCGATTGTTATTGACGAATACACCGGGGTTGCTGGTCTGGTTACTATTGAAGATGTCATCGAAGAGATTATTGGCGAGATTGAAGATGAACATGATTTTGAAGAAGATGAAACCAACATTAACATGCACGACAATGATCGCTATACCGTTAAAGCCTTAACAACTACAGATGAATTGAACGAATACTTTGAAACAAATATTGATCATGATGAGTACGAAACGGTTGGCGGCCTGGTTATTAACGCCTTTGGACACTTACCAAAACGAGGCGAGACCATAGACTTCATGGACTTTAATATTAAAGTTTTAAGAGCCGATAAACGCCGTGTGCACCTGTTACTTTTTACCCGTCTTAATTTAGAAAAGAATGCTGACGACGCTGCTGGCTCAGAATAGTCAAAAGTCTAGCTGTTAGACACAAATCTTCTGTGATGAGATTTTTACAAAATAAAGTACTCGTAAATCGAATATCTGTCATCGCACTAGGTGCTTTGGTTCCTTTTGCATTCTCTCCATATGATCTTTATTTGATTAGTATAATTTCACTCAGTATTCTTTTCTGTTTTTGGTCAAATACCAGTTCACCACGCGAATCATTTATTCTTGGCTATCTATTTGGCTTTGCTATGTTTGCTACCGGCGTAAACTGGTTGCATATCAGCATCAACTTATTCGGCGGTGTTAACATTATTGGTGCGCTTTTATTCACCTACATCTTTATCGCATATATTTCACTATACCCGGCATTATGTGGCTATCTAGCAGTTCGCTTCTTTAAACATACCAGAATCATTGCCTTACCTGCACTATGGTTATTGACTGAGTGGTCTCGCGGGTGGATGTTGACGGGTTTTCCCTGGCTAAATATCGGTTCAAGTCAAACTGATAGTGTTTTAGCCGGTTTCGCCCCTGTACTTGGTGATTACGGCGTTACATTCTTTGTCTGCCTATCTGCTATGACAATAACTACATTGATTACTGGCAACATGAGGCGGAGAGTAATTGGCGGGTTGTTACTAATGCTCATCATATTATCTTCATCTATATTGAATAAAATTAATTGGACGAACGATTTAAATAAAGACATAGATATCGTTTTGGTTCAGGGTGCAATACCACAGGAGCAAAAGTGGAAACCTGAACAGCGTCAAAGAACCTATGAAATTTATTCTGATTTAAGTAAACCCTTTTGGTCATCTGATCTTATTATCTGGCCGGAGACTGCGATACCTTCTCTATATCATCTGGCCGATGATTTTATTATTCCAATTTCCAGTGAACAATTATCCAGTAATGCCATGTTTATGAGTGGGCTAGCTTATAAAGATTCGATATCTAACGATTATTTTAACAGCGTTCTATTGATCGATGATGAACATCATTTTTATCACAAAAACCATCTGGTTCCTTTTGGAGAATATTTACCGTTTAAATCTTTTCTCGGTGAGATACTACGTTTTCTAAATATACCCATGTCTGATTTTTCCTCAGGAGATCCTGAACAAAAACTATTTGAGACTGAAAAAGGTGTCTTTGGCATGAGTATTTGTTATGAAGATGCCTACGGGTCAGAAGTAAGAAAAGCCTTACCTGATGCTAATATTTTAATTAACGTTAGTAATGATGCCTGGTTTGGTGATTCGCTTGCGCCCCATCAGCACCTGCAAATGGCAAGAATGCGCGCACTGGAAAACGGCCGCTACCTATTGCGTTCAACCAATACTGGAATTTCTGCTGTCATTGATGACAAGGGCAAGATTATTTCTCGTTCACCGCAATTTAAAGCACATGCACTATCTGCAACAGTAAAACTGTATGCTGGTGCAACACCTTATAGTAAGTTTGGAAATAGCCTGATATTAAGCTTTTGCTTTATAAGCTTATTTATATGCTTCTTATTTAACCGCAAACTCAAACCTGCCATCAAGAATCACTAGACTGTCTTACTGAACTTATCTGTTCGAGTCGTGCTTTTAACTCGGGTTCATTGTCAGCCATTGATAGCACATCCTTACGACTTAAGCGTAATAACGTTGTTGATTTAATCGATTTAACATTAGCTGTTCTCACCTGTGTACCTAACAATGCCATTTCACCAAAGAAATCACCATCTCGTAATTCGGCGATGGGCTCACTCTCATGCCCAGACTTATATACCGCTACCAGACCATGAGTAATGATATAGAGTGAATCACCTTTTTCACCTTCGCCAATGACTTTATCACCAGCCAGAAAGGTCATTGCCTTTGCATGCTTAGATAAACGTTCCAGCAAATCAATCGAAAGACCTTTTAACAGAGGCACCATACCAATCAAATCATGAGGCTTTAATTTTGGAGCAGGATCAGAAATTGGTTGTAAGGCATCTATTGCTGCATGTATACGTCGTTCTATATTAGCGAACACCTTGGAACCGATTTCACCATTATGATGAGCTTCTTCAGTAAAAAACTCGGCTGTAACTAATGCAACATTGGCAAACAATCTAGTTTCAAAACGTAAGTAAAACTCAGGGAAATCTTCAGCTATTTTTTCCAGTCGGTTTTTTCGACGTGTCGCACGATCTTTATACTTTTCAATAATCTGATTTTTAAGTTCTTCACTAAAATCATCAATGCGGTTGATCTGTTCAATCACTTTTTCGCATATCAATACACCAGCAATGTCGCGCTGCAAACTTTGTGAAAAACGCAGGTACTGATAACGGGCCAACATGCCTGCAGCAAAATCAAGCTCGCGAAATTGCTTAATCAATGTATTTTCAAGTCGAACAAATAGATTAGATTTATTATTTTCTTCAAATGACATATCGGCTTTTGAATCAATCGACCAGCTCTCGCGATCACGCTGCATTGAATTCTTAATATTCATGTAGGTGTAATATTGCAAGAAGCCAATATCGTACAGCGTCTTAAGTTCCTGCATCTCAATACGTAGTGCTGTTATGTAAGCATGGCGCGTTTCAATATGATTACTGGACTCATCTTCACTGACATTGAATATCTGTTGTGTCTTTTTTTGAATCAATTGTTGGGTGCTGCGTGATATTAAATTTGCTTTATGAAATGATTCTAGTATCTCTTCTGAATGGAGTTGCGACTGGATCAGACCGTGTTTTAATTCGGCTACTTCTTCACCGGTAAATTTATCAAAACCCAATTTCTGCATCAGCGGTCGAATAGTTGGTGCATTTATCAATAATGAAAATAAAACAACGCCCAGTGTTATATATAAAATCGTATCACGACCGGGCATATCTAACGGGATAGACAGTACAATCGCTATTGCAAGTCCACCTTTCAAACCACCCCACCACATGATATGCCGTTCACCTAATGAAACATGTGGCAACTTAAACATTTTTATTGTTGCCGGCACCATGCTATAGATCCCTGCCGCACGCGAACCTAAGACCAATACAATTGCAATCGCAATACTATCGATGTGCGAAAAAAGTTGGGATATATCGACAGAAAGTCCTACCAACAAGAATAAAAGTGAATTACAAATTAATGCCAAGACATCCCAGGTTTCGTCAACTGTTTCTCGTTCGCCCTGTGGGATGCGGCTGACACCAAAAATACCCAAGGCAATCGCTGCAGCCACGACAGCCATAACGCCAGATACATGCATGATATGTTCTGCGATAGCAAAGCTGCCGTATGCCAATACTATCGACATGATTATATAAGAGCTCATGCCTGCCCGAATTCGGTACAATAATTCACTCAAGACAATACCAATGATGCCGCCGACAAAAAGGCCGCCAAAAAATACTCTAAAGAACTCAAGCACAGCAAAACCAGCATCCGAGGCTGTAAATTGTTCCGTAATTGCCAGACCAAGAATAATATTAAAGAAAACGATCGCTGTTGCGTCATTTAATAATGATTCACCTTCTACCAGAATAGTTAATCGTTGTGGTGCACCGAGCTCCTTAAACAGCGCAATAACAGCTACTGGATCAGTCGCTGAGATTAGGGCGCCAAAAAGCAATGCATGAAAAATATTAAAATCTTGAATCATCCAGAGACCAACACCAATTAATCCGGCGGAGATAAGCATTGCAGGAATTGCCAACACCAATATCGGAATTATATCTTTCATCAATAGACGCGCGTCTAGATTTAACGCCGACTCAAAAATCAAGGCAGGTAAAAATAAGAACAAAACAAGATCTGGAGTTAACTGAAATTCAAGTAATAGTCCAAGCTCAGGGTAATGACGTGCAATTGAGCCGAGGATGATACCTAAAATAACCAGAAACACAGTATAAGGTACCGGAATATTTTTGCAGATAGCCGCTGCAATCATCGCAATGGTCAAAAGACCCATTACAACTAAAATGACTTCAGATAATGGCATAGCTATTCTCCTTGCTTATAATGTATATCAAGACTAAGGATCGCGCAAAGTCTAGTTACGAATTTCACCAACCTCGTCGGAATACCGATCCAGAACAAATACTAACGCCAAACCAATAATCATCATGACGATCGAAATTAATATCTGATGACTAATTCCTTCAGGAATATATGGCACCGAAGAAACCAGTCTTTCTTTATCCCGTATAATTTCATATAAACGTGTCTGAAAAGGCCAGATAACGTATAAAGAAGCGATTAATAAGCCAGTGATAAAAAGGATGGTCTGCTGATAAAATCTTTTTAATAAATATGAAAGCAGTCGACTAAATATAATAACACCGGTAATTATACCAAATACGAATGGTATTATAATTGAGAAATCAAAATGTCCTATTGCGTTAAAAATATACGCATATTTTTTTAACATCAATAATATAAACGAACCAGAGATCCCCGGTAAAATCATAGCCGATATTGCAACTGCTCCACATAAGAAAATAAACCAGGTATCGTCCGGTGTAGATTCCGGTACCATCGTTACAACAAAACCACCAAACATAATGCCTACTATTAAAAACAAAACTCTTTTTAACAGTAGACTCAATCCGAGGTGACGAAACAATATAACTATAGAGCCTAATACAAGACCAAAAAACAGGCCGTAAATAATCTCAGGTTGGGTACGTATCAATGTGGGTAACGGAACTACGCGTGTAAAAAACAATAATGCAGATACCGCACCTATTCCTAACGGAATTAAAAAGCCAAAATGTGGTCTGTTGATTATACCCTTTATATTAAAAGACATAATCATTCTCAACCATTCGCTATCGAATGACTTAATAGCATTGATTAGTTGTGGATAGATACCAAGAATAAATGCCAATGTGCCGCCGCTGACTCCAGGAACAACATCCGCAGAACCGACACAAAATCCCTTCGCAACTAACTTTATTCTGTTCTTAAGCATAATGACTAATTGCTGTGATAATGCGCACTCAACTCATGTACCGCATTGATAAATACACCTGCATTCTCCGGATCAATGTCTGGCGTAATACCATGCCCCAGATTAAAGACATGACCAGAACCATCGCCAAAACTTTTTAGTATCAATGCAACTTCATTTCGTATTGCCTCTGGGTTGGACTTTAAAATGGCAGGATCCATATTGCCTTGTAATGCAACGCGATCACCTATTTTTGATCGAACCTGACCAATATCCTGCATCCAATCAAGCCCAACAGCATCACAACCCGTATTAGCAATATCTTCAATCCAGCCAGCGGCACCTTTTGTAAACAAAATAACAGGTATTTTATGGCCTTCATGTTCTCGTTTTAATTCATTGAGAATTTGTTTCATGTAAGCAAGAGAAAATGCATGATAAGCCGGTGTCGTTAAGACACCACCCCATGTATCAAAAATCTGAATCACTTGCGCACCTGCATTTATCTGTGCGTTCAAATAAAGAACTACAGCCTTGGCAACATGATCTAGTAAGAGATGCAAGGTATCCGGTTCCTGATAGAGCATCTTTTTTATCTTACCAAAATCTTTACTCGAGCCACCTTCTATCATATAGGTTGCTAATGTCCATGGACTACCGGCAAAGCCTATCAATGGCACACTACCATCCAATTCTTTTCGAATTAGTCGCACCGCATCCATTACATAACCTAACTCATCTTCAGGATCAGGCATGGGTAGATTCTGAATATCGGCCAAAGAAGTTATCGGATTATCAAACTTGGGGCCAACAGATTCTATTAACTTCAAACCAAGACCCATGGCATCAGGAATCGTCAGGATATCCGAAAACAAGATTGCTGCATCTAGCGGGTAGCGTTCCAGCGGTTGCATAGTGACTTCACAAGCCAGGTCTGGCGTTTGGCATAAAGTGACAAAATCACCCGCCTTTTCGCGTGTAGCGCGATATTCTGGTAAGTAGCGCCCTGCTTGACGCATCATCCATACTGGCGTCATATCAACGGGTTGACCCAATAACGCTTTTAGAAACCGATCATTTTTCAATTCTTTGGACATAACAATTAACTATGTGTTTTAAATGGGAATTGGCACTAAAAAAACAGGAATGTGTTTACTTGGAAACAATTCCTTAATTTTGATATATCGATATTATACCTGAATGGCATATTAGGTAGAGATACTTTTCCGTGCCTTGATCAGATTGACGAGAAATAAACCGGACTTATTTTTTCTTTATATTGCGGATTGCTTTTTCTGTCGCTTTCTTGATGTTGACCAACTGTTTTTTCTCCCACTTTTCACCCGCAACCAACATTTTATGAATCTTTTTTTCGCTGATTTTCATCAACTGCTTTTCACGCTTGAGTGCCGACTTGAGTTGACTTTTTAATACAGAAATTTCATCCTGCGCAGCTTTTTTGGCCAGCTTTAAATCTTCCCCTGCAGCAAGCCTTGCATGTCGAAGGGCATCTTTAGTTGCATCAAGATCTTGCTTAAGTCTATCAGATAATGCTTGCCGGCTATTTACTGCCGCACGCACTTGTGATGATGCCGTTTTTTTTCGAGCCGTCTTTTTTTTGATTACAGTTTTCTTCTTGCTTACTTTTTTCTTTGCTTCCACCATCACGCCTTCTCCACTTAACGAATATTTATTCCATCACAGATACATATTAGTAAATAAACCGCATTTATCCTTGATCTGTATCAAATTGTTATGAATATTTATTAGACAAAACACTCACAACACTTGGTCAAATAAGAAGTATAGGACATAATTAAACAATAAATTTACATGAAGAGAGACCCGATGAGCATTCCCGTTAGTGAACTAGTTGAAAGAGCCAAATCACACTGTGATTGCATGGATCCAGTCGCGGCAAAAATGTTTTATGACCGTCACGATGACGCCGTCATTATAGATGTACGTGAGCCTGGTGAAGCAGAAGAAACGAAGCTGAATGACTCAAGCAATATTCCTCGTGGTCTTCTGGAAATGAAAATAGCTAATGTTTGCTCAGAAGACAACACACCAATACTGCTACATTGTGCTGCTGGTGGCCGTGCTTCCTTATCTGCGCATACGCTCGAAATGATGGGATATTCGAACGTACATGTCATTGATGCAAAATTTGATGCTATAAAATCTGCGTTTGATCTAAGTGACTAAATAGGCACTATCCGCCTGATGTCATTTTGATAATTGTTCTATCATGCTTAATATGATGATGATATAAAGCAGCTGATACATGTCCGAGAATAAGCAACCAGACGATCAGTGACCCCATAATATCCTTATGGAAAAAATCAATCGGCTTTTCAAATTCCTTAAAGCCTAAGCCCATCCAGTCTGCAACGACTGTTTGAAAGACTACGGTATCTTCAAACTTTGGAATATCGAATAAAAAGAAATACTCGGTATTAACCCCCGTACCAATATAACCAGTCAACGGCATGCTAATCATCATGGCGTATAAAATATAGTGTCCAACATGTGCAGCCATATTTTCAAACCGAGTCCCGGGTTCTGCTTCAGGAACTGTATCTGTATTACGCCAAATAACCCTGAGTATTATTACAACAGCGAGAGATATTCCTATAGAAAGGTGTAACTGCAGGGCAGTCCAGTTTTCTGGAGTTTTTTCTTCAGTAAACCAATGTCGATAATAAACGGAACAATAAGACACTAGGAAAAGAAACGCTGTTAGCCAATGTAGGCTCTTGGCAATAACGCCATAATTTTGAGACGTATTTTTTAAGCCCATGATGAATCTCTACGATGTGGCTCGTCATAGTTAATAATCGGTCCTACCGGCACAACACCCGTTGGATTAATAGTCTTATGGCTCCCGTAATAGTGCTTTTTAATATGGTCCATGTTGATCAAGGGCGTGATACCTTTGTGTTGATATAAATCTCGCGTATATGCCCAGAGGTTTGGATAATCTACCAGGCGTTTCAGATTGGTTTTAAAATGACCAACATATACGGCGTCAAAACGAATTAAGGTTGTAAATAAACGCCAATCTGCTTCAGTAGTTTCATTACCTAATAAATAGCGTTGTGATGATAGTCTTTGTTCCAACCAATCCAGCGTATCGAACAATGGCGTTAATGCCTCTTCATAAGCATCTTGTGATGTCGCAAAACCACATTTATAAACACCATTATTGACTGTGTCATATACACGCGCATTAATATCATCAATTTCTTTGCGTGATACTTTTGGATAATAATCACCCACTTTGGCGCCAAGATTATCAAAGGCACTATTGAACATACGAATAATTTCTGAAGATTCATTTGACACGATAGTATTAGTTTTTTTATCCCATAAAACAGGTACCGTTACTCTACCTGAGTAGATTTCATTGGCTTCAAGATATACATCACTGAGGCATTTAGCATTAATAATCGGATCTGCAATAACACCAACACCATCAGCAAATGTCCATCCCGCGTCGCCCATGTACCAGTGCACCACTGAGAATGAGATCATATCCTCCAAACCCTTTAAGCCATGAAAAATTAATGTGCGATTTGCCCAGGGGCACGCGTGCGATACATATAAATGATATCTATCAGCTTCCGCCTTAAAACCAGCGCGTCCACTAGGCCCTGCACGACCATCCTCGGTCACCCAATTTCTAAACTGAGCAGCCGATCTAACAAACCGACCTTTGCTTGCGTCCGTCGGATACCAAACGTCATGCCATTTACCATCAACTAACATTCCCATTTTATTTTCCTAAATTCTGTTGTTTTGATAATCTTCAAACGCCTGTAAAACTTCCGCTTTGGTGTTCATGACAAAAGGACCACCACGTGCAACCGGTTCGAACAACGGTCTTGCTGATGCCAATAAAAAACGGCTTTCAACATCTGTTTCGACGTAAACACTATTTCCTTTATGCAGTACGCCCAAGTTCCGTTTATTAAGCTTTTCCTTACGATTGCCTACAGACAGCTCACCATTAATGACAAATATAAATGTGTTGTCATCCAAACCAATAGTCTGTTGAAAACTTTGCCCTTTAGCCAAACTAATATCCATATAAATCGACTGCGTATGCCGACTTATCACTGGCCCGCTTGTACCATAATTAGTCGTGCCTGATATTACACGCACCTCGGCACCATTCTCTTGTTGTTCCAAAGAAATCTTATTAGCTGGAAATTCTTGATACTCAGGCTCTCCCATTTTTTCAGCGGCGGGTAAATTCACCCACAATTGAAACCCCATCAGTAGCCCATCTTTTTGCTCTGGCATTTCTGAATGCACAATGCCTTTTGCTGCCGACATCCATTGCACACCACCAGGTTCTATTACGCCCTCATGACCCGCATTATCTTTGTGACGCATTTGTCCGGCCAAAAGATATGTCACTGTTTCAAATCCTCTATGCGGATGACTTGGGAAACCTCCAATATAGTCTTCAGCCTGGTCAGATTCAAAAGCATCAAACAGTAAAAAAGGATCCAGCATATTCACTTCTGGTGACCCAATGATACGGGTTAACTTTACGCCGTCTCCATCTGAAGCAGCGATGCCAGATGTAACAATTTTTAATTCTCTATTTTGTGTGCTCATATTCTTATCTAAAATTTAATTTTTTACACTAGACTCTGAACAGCATTTACTAACTGGTCATTTATAACTTTGTTTTTTATAAGCCCTGTTTCCATATCAAAATTTTCATAGAAACTGGGAACAGATAAACTTGATTTAACATCTCCATCAAAATATGGAGCTGAATTAACCGCCGTAGAAAGTACACTTGCAGCACCCCCCGGCCCGGGCGATGTAGACAGTAACAACATCGGCTTATTCTGAAACACTTTAGGATTGATACGTGAGCTCCAGTCGAACAAGTTTTTATAGGCAACGCTATAGGAGCCATTATGTTCTGCGAAGGATACGACCAACGCATCACTTTCAGCTATCTTGGTAATGAACTTTTTTGCCAATTCCGGTTGACCTATCTCAGCTTCTTTATCTTCACTGAACAAAGGCAGTTCATAATCATTTAAATCTAATACTTCTACCTCGACATCATCCAAAAGGCTAACAGCATAAGCAGCCAACTGCTTATTGATCGACTTTTTGCTACTGCTCGCACCAAATGCAATTATTTTCACTGGTCACCTCATTATGTAAGTTCCTAAGCAGTTTATATGTTGATAGTTTTAGAATAAACATCAATAATAAGAACTTATTGTTCACTTTTTGAGAACTATGGAAATGGGTCAATTAGAGGATATGAGTATGTTCGTACGTGTGGTCGATGCCGGGGGCATCAGCCGTGCAGCTGAGCAACTTGGTTTGGCGAAATCCGCTGTCAGCCGCCGCCTAGCCGACCTGGAAACCCGTCTTGGTGTAAAACTACTCAATAGAACAACCCGCAAATCAAGCCTTACCGAAGCAGGTCAATCTTATTACGAGCGTGGCATCAAAATCATTGATGATGTGACCGAGCTAAACACACTGACCACTGATTCTAATACTGCTTTAGAAGGCACGATAAATCTTGCTGTCCCCTTATCATTTGGATTAAGTCATTTATCCAAGGCAATAGACCTATTTATAAAAAATAATCCTAAATTAGTTATTAATATTAACTTTTCTGATCGGCAAGTTGACTTAATTGAAGAGGGCCTGGATCTGGCATTTCGTATTGGAGACTTAAAGGATTCGAGTTTAATAGCACGTAAGATTTCGCCTATAAAAATAATTCTTTGTGCAAGTCCAGAATACTTAAAACAATTTGGCACGCCTAAAATTCCTAGCGACCTAAAAAACCATCGATTACTTCATTACAATGTCTCAGGGAAATCACAATGGAAATTGGAAGATAGGCAAGGAACAAAACACATTGTGAATGTATCCTCAAACCTAATTGCAAATAATGGCGATTTCCTAAAAGACATGGCAATTTCTGGACACGGCATTGTCTCTAGTCCAACGTTTATTTCATGGCAGGCTATATCGAGAGGCGATTTAGTCCCTGTCCTGAGCAATTTTAAATTGCCTCAGGCAAATGCCTATGCAGTTTATCCGCAAACACGCTATCTCTCTCATCGTACGCGCGAATTAATTAATTTTCTTATCGATTACTTTGGTGAAAATCCTTATTGGGATCAAGGTATAATCATGTAAATTTATAACAATGAATATATCGTTATGCTGGATTAGACTTCTTGACTCTCCAATTTAAAACAAGATAACCCAGCACACCCGATAACAGTGAACCTATAATAATACCTAACCTTTCATCAAAGAGTAGATTAACATCCGTCTCTTCAAAAGCGAGTGATCCTACGAAAAGGCTCATAGTGAAACCAACGCCGCATAACAATGAAATACCATAAAGATGCACAAGATCCATTCCCTTTGGCAGGGAAGTCAGTCCTGTTTTCAAGGCCACCCAACAAAAACCAAAAACGCCTAGCTGTTTACCCAGGAATAACCCTGCTGCGATGCCAAGTGGTACTGGATGTAAAACATAATCTAGTCCTATTCCTTCAAATGAAATACCTGCGTTTGCAAAAGCAAAAACAGGTAACACACCATATGCCACAACAGTATGCAGATCATGCTCAAGTTCTTTAAGCGGCGAGCGTTCAGGGTTCTCATTAGATTTTAAAGGAATAAAAAATGCGACTAATACACCTGCCAAGGTTGCATGAACACCTGACTTAAGGACTGCAGTCCACATAATAATCCCGATAAAAATATAGGGCATGACACTCGTTACATTCTTTTTATTTAAAATATAAAGCACAGGCACCAAGGACAATCCGATGATTAATGCATTTAACGATAAATCACTGGTGTAAAATAAAGCGATTATTACAATTGCCCCTATATCATCAATAATCGCAATAGAAACAAGGAAAATCTTAAGGCTAGTAGATATACGATCCCCAAGTAATAACAGAATACCAATTGCAAATGCGATATCAGTCGCAGCTGGAATCGCCCAGCCTTTGATGGCTATTGCATCACCCCAATTTATCCATGAGTAAATTATTGCTGGTACAGCCATTCCTCCTAAGGCGCCCATCGCGGGTAAAATAATACTGCTCGGGTCTGATAACTCGCCTTCCATGATTTCACGTTTTAATTCCAGACCGATCAGGAAAAAAAATACGGCCATGAGTCCATCATTAATCCATAACAATAGCGGCTTTGCTATTAACAATGGGCCAATTCTGATTTCAACAGGCAAGTCTAGTAACAAATCATAAAATTTATCGAGCGGTGAATTTGCAATGACCATGGCTAAAATAGCCGCAAAAACAAGAATAATTCCGCTGGCTGCCTCTAATTTGATAAAATCTTTTAGTAAATTCATTTATTAACCTTTAATTATTATAACTAACCTCAAACCTGAGTTTCACGGATTATTAACTTTCAATCATTAGTAACACATGTTAAACCTTATTTCAGATCAATATATTTTTCTAGCATAATATTATATTGTTGATATTAATCATAAGGTATTTGAATAGATAGAAATGTATTTAAAAATGCTACCACTGGTTTTAATTACCTTCATCACAACAAGCTCATTATTGTTCGCCAATGACGTTTCGGAGAAATTAGAAACTGGCAAAACAATATTGAATGCGATACATAGTGATGAAGTAAAAAAAATCATGCAAAACCTGAATAACTTGATTTACGAACGAGAATACACAGAGCTTGAACTCAAGAAATTAAGCCATAGACAGATCGAACTGCTTGTTGAAGAAGCGACTACACTGACTAAAACAGCTAGTAACCAGGCGAACATTATCTCATTGCAAAGTTTGGGCGAAGAAGAACAATTGACATTCACCGCTATGACCAATCAACTTAGAGAGATAGCTATAGAACTAAAAAGTGAAATCGGTACAAATCACTATAAAGAAATAGATGCTCTGTATATAAAACTACAATCTACTTGTAATACTTGTCATCAATTATTCCGTGAGCCGTAATGTAAATATAATGCGCTCACGATTAGTACAGACCATAAGCATTATTTTAACCCTGCTTTTTTTCTTTTCACCGCCATTGAAGGCGGAACATGATGCTCGGGTAAAATTATCCATTGGTGGCAGATTAAAGATTGATACTATTTATAATGCCAGTAGTGTCGGCGGCCCAAGAACCAGTAAATCTGATTTAGCATTTTCACCGAGAAGTATTCCTATACCAGACACTGGTAAAAATAGTGTTGATGCAAATTTACGGGAAAGTCGTGTCTGGGCAACCTTATACTTGCCTGTTGGTGATAACAGCTTATCAACTTATATTGAGTTTGATTTCTTTGACTCAAAAAAAGATGCTTTAGGACGTTCACATGTTGCTAATGAACCTCGACTGCGACACTTGTACAGCTCTTATAGAAATTTCACAATTGGAAAAACCTATACTACATTCACTAATTTATCTTCATACCCGGAAATTAATGATGCCAATGGCCCTTTAGGTCATTTTCTTATCCGTCAGGAATTGATCCGTTATAACGCTTCTCTCTCATGGGGTGAGATATTCCTTGCTCTTGAAAAAGCAGAATCGACATTTACATCAACAACAGGCAGCAGCTTCCAGGTGAATGACGATCAGATCCCGGATATTATTGGAAAAATTAAATTCTCGGGTTCATGGGGAAATATGTCCGTCGCTGGAATCATTAGAGAGATTAACGCTGATGGCAAAGTCATATCAGAAGATAATGATAAAAAATGGGGCGCAGCACTAAACATAGCAGGCCGATTACATTTATCTACTCAAGACAACCTCCGTTTTGTTCTTTCATATGGTGATGTTCTGGGTCGCTATTTATCATTCAACGCATTTAACGACGCGACTATCAGTAATACTGGCAAGGTAAATCTTACCGAAATACTGGGTGGGAGCATTGCTTATCAACATTGGTGGGCAAAGTCATTACGCTCATCATTGGTCTTCGGTGCAACCTATGCTGATCAAGACACTAGCACTAGTCCAGCGGCCAACAATAAAATATTTGCATCATCACATATAAATCTGTTGTGGAGCCCAATACAGAAAATGACACTTGGACTGGAATGGTTGCACGGCTATCGCGAACTGAATAATGGTAATGATGGGCATCTTGATCGATTACAATTCTCTGCTATTTACAAATTCTGATATTGTAAGCGTATGTTAAAAAATAAATTTAGCAGTTTAGGGATTGGCATAACCCTGTTTCTTATTATCCTGTTGATTCCTACTCCGGATAATATAAGACCAGAAGCTATGCATGTTTTAGCAGTTGCGCTACTCATGGCGACTTGGTGGATTACAGAAGCCATCCCTATTCCTGCCACAGCTTTGTTACCGATATTACTTTTCCCAGTTCTTGGCGTCATGAATGGCAGTGAAGTTACGCAACCGTATGCGCATCACCTTATCTATCTCTTTCTTGGTGGTTTTTTAATCGCCGTTACCATTGAAAAATGGCATCTACATCGCAGAATTGCTTTATATACAATCCAGCTAGTCGGTGTAACTCCCAATAGAATAATTCTTGGTTTTATGATCGCATCAGCGGGTTTATCGATGTGGATTAGCAATACTGCTGCAACCATGATGATGTTGACGATTGGTATTGCTGTCTTAAAACAGGTTATCGATGAAATTAACTCGACCCCTGATATTCAAATCAATACAGACCCGGAACATTTTCAATTTGGGATAGCATTGATGCTGGGAATTGCCTATGCCGCTTCAATTGGGGGTATTGCAACACTTATTGGTACACCGCCTAATGCTATTCTCGCTGGTATTATTGAATCCCAGTTTGGACAAAGTATCAGCTTCCTAAGCTGGATGATGTTTGCACTACCCTTATCAATCATCATGTTAATAATCACCTGGTATTATCTGACGCACATCGCCTATCCGAGTGAGATCGATCATCTGCCTGGTGGCAAGGAGACAATTCATCGTGAGCTTTTGGAATTAGGGCCTATGTCCCCACAAGAAAAAACTGTTCTATTTGTTTTTTCTAGTGTCGCTATACTGTGGATGGTTAGAGGCTTGTTAGATGCTGATCAGTTCAGGACGATAAAAGATTCTACTATAGCAATGGGAGGCGCACTATTGCTCTTCATCATTCCATCAAATTTTAAAAAGCATGAGTTCCTGCTCGATTGGCAAACAGCCATTAAAATCCCTTGGGATATTCTCATACTGTTTGGCGGCGGTTTTGCACTTGCCAAGGGGTTCAACGATAGTGGATTAACACAAGCTATTGCTGATCAACTGAGCATATTACAAGGCAGTAATCTGTTTTTGATTATTGCTATCATAACAACAATTGTCATTATTCTAACGGAGATCACATCGAATACGGCAACAGCGTCAATGATACTGCCAATCATTGCAGCACTGGCAATTGCAATGCATATACACCCATATAGCTTGATGATCGCAGTGGCGCTAGCCGCTTCTTTTGCCTTTATGTTACCCGTAGCAACACCACCAAATGCCATCGTATTTAGTAGCCGTTACGTTACCATCCGACAAATGGCAAAAACAGGTATATGGATAAATCTTGTTGGCGCAATTTTAATCACTTTATTTATAATGTTTTATCTTCCACTAATTTGGGATATTGATATAAAAACCCTCCCTGCAGATATGAATATTATCGCGACATTGGTAAATTAGAAAATGGCGCGTAAGATGGAAAACTAATGGAAGAAATGGAAACAGCAATTGATGCTGCGACATCTGATGTAACAAAAATATGGATGGACTGGATGATGATCATCTTTTTATCCTCACTGATTTTTGTATATAGGCGCCTATCAGCAAGATTTATTTTTGCTTCCCTAATATTATCCATGCCAATCGCCATCTGGATATTTGAGACAACAAAATCACCCCATCTTATCGGAATTGCCCATATAGTGGTGTGGTTACCCTTGGCTATTTATCTGGTAAAAGCGGAAGTTGTTGAAAAGATAGAAAAGATAAAATCGCCTTATGGCATTTATATCACTTTATTATTGTCGACAATTGTCATTTCACTCTTCTTTGATATAAGAGATGCGATTCTCATTGCATTCGATATGAAAGATCCATTTATATAATTACTAGCATAGTGGTTACCTGCTTATCACATCAACGATAGGCTGATCCTTTTTCATTGCGGCTAACACAATACAGTCAAACCTATCCGTCATCGTTAATGCCAATTGCGCAGCCTCTCTTGCTGATGTTTCTTGTTCACTATAATCAACCATATTAATTAACGGGATTACTTTTGCAGAACCTGTATTCTTAAGCGAGCCATCGCTTGAAGAAAGCAAACGGGCAATATGTTCTGGCTTAATCTCATCATGCTCGTTCAGTCCGGTTATCTTAGAAATTTGATTTACACGATGAGCAATCTTATCGGTTAGCGCCATGCCTATTACCTTTACAGAAACAACCGGGATAACAGTGTTAGCAAATGCTGGTGTGACCGGCTCATGCTCTGCAGGACCTTTCACCAGACGCCCACGTGCACCATCCGCTTTGACCACAATCAATTCAAAACGGTTTTCATCCTTAATCGATTGCAGTAATTCCATACTAATACCAGCACGCCTCCCAAACCGTTCAGATGGTTTAGCAAACGCGATAGCTTTAGAAGAAGCATCATTCCGAATAGCTTCTAAAATATCGTCTTCTGCGCCAATATAATTGGTAGCATCTAAAGTATTAGGGAAATATTCAATATGTGCGGTTGCGGTTATACCCACTCGACCGGCATGTGCTTTGGCCAGATGGAACATCGTGGTTTTTTTACCACCGGCACCAACACAACAGACAACGCCATTATGTGCATTAAAGACATCAAGTAATTCTGAAGACATTATTCATTTTTAAGTTCTGACTAAAACAACATCATATTACACGTCTAAGATAGACAATACTTGAAATAGCTTAGATATAGGCTTTACCACTTATATGGAAACACCATTGGCACTTTTTCCTTATAGCTCTTGTAAGCATCACCAAAAAAAGTCATCAGATCACGTTCTTCGAACTGCAAGGCGATAAAGATATATGCGGTTGTTGCTACAGCAAATAATAAATGTCCTGTGGTCATTATTGGTGTTGCCCAAAAGGCGATAATAAAACCCAACATAATTGGGTGGCGGCATAATTTATACAAACCGACCACCCTGAACTCTAAATGACTATATTCATGACCTTTATAATTTATATATACCTGTCGCAAACCAAACAGGTCAAAATGGTTGATCATAAATGTAGATAACAACACAACTAACCATCCAAACCAATAAACGCCTGATAAAATCATACTTCCGATAGACGAATCAATTTGCCATATAACGCCTGTCATCGGTTGCCATTGCCAGTACAGCAGAAATAATAACAAACTGGAAACCAAGACATAGGAACTACGTTCAATGGCCTCAGGGATGTAACGCGTGAACCATTGCTTAAATACAGGCCGCGCCATGATGCTATGCGGAATAGCAAACAGCCCAAGCAACACAACATTAATGATTAAAGATGGGACTATCGCAGTAACTTCACCAGAGTCTATCGTTTTTGGGACGAGTAAATTGCCAACAAAGCCAATGGCATATAAGAACGACAGAAAAAATATGATATAACTTACCACACCATACAATGATACAAGTATCCTACTCATAGACACCTCCTGGCTATACTTCTTTCAATCGATTTTACTAAGCAATACTTTCTTCAAATAAATCCCAGAAACTGCTTGCCAGTGGGCCAATCGGTCGATCATTACGTCGCACAATATATAACTGATGCGAATTGATTGTCTTTTGTAATTGTCGCGATTTTACTTTCAGTTTCTTTTTTCCTTGATCCATATCTAGAATAACAAGTTTGTTCTCTTTAAGCTCATTGTCAATCATATGTTGTGGCATATAACCCCAGCCAAGTCCTTCTTTGATGAGTTGTCGTTTCGAATCAAAGTCGCCAACATGCCAAATACTTGCTTCTTCCGAAACATTTACAGTTAATGACGAATGTTGCGAACTACTGACGACAATTTGTGTATGTTCTGCAAGCTTCTGTTTTATGTTGTTATCTATATCAAGCAATGGATGATCTGGCGCAACAACGGGTAGATAAGGAATGTCAATCAGGGGGATAGCCTCTAACCATTCTGGTGTCTCAAGCACCTGTGTAAACCCAATATCAATTGCCTCCTGATTTAATCGCTCCATAACACCTAGGTATTCGACATAAAGCAGAATACGAACATGTGGGTGCAGTGATTTAAATTGTTTTAAATTTTTTGTAATAACGTCTAACGGACATATACCGTCAATGGCGATCGTAATTTCAGACTCTTCGCCTATAGCTATTTGTTCGGCGGTATAATTTAAAAAATCCGTCTGTTTTAGAATCGTTAAGGCCTGTCGGTGGATTTCTATTCCTGCCTCTGTTAATTGCGGACGGTAAGCATCACGGTCAAAAATCTTTATGTCCAGTGACTCCTCCAGCTTTTTGATAGCAATACTTACTGCTGATTGAACCCGATTTAATTTTTCCGCAGCAGCACTGAAACTGCCCGTTTCAATCACCGTGCAGAGTACTTTGAGTTGATCAAGGGTCATAAAGAGTATTCATATAATGAATGATGATAATCAATAATATATGCTTTTTATTAATATTTTGAAAGCCTATTGTTATTCCCGAAGCCACCCACCTGGGTACACGCAATCAACAAGGGAGAGTTAAAATGAAAACACAAACACGAAATATCGTTACAACAGTCGTTTTTAGTCTTTTAATACATATCGGGGTTGCAGCAAATGCCGTCGAGCAAGAAGATGATATCAAGTACAAGACCGTTGAGATTGATGGTCTGAATATTTTTTATCGCGAAGCGGGTGACCCTAACAAACCTACACTATTGTTGTTGCACGGTTTCCCAACATCGTCACATATGTTTCGCGACTTGATTCCACAGTTGTCAGATCAATACCACCTCGTCGCACCAGACTACCCTGGTTACGGACAGAGTTCGATGCCAAGTGTGCATGAGTTTGAATACAGCTTTGATAACGTAGCCAATATTGTTGATAAGTTTATCGAAAAGATAGAACTCAAAACATATAGCTTGTATCTGATGGACTATGGCGCACCAATAGGTTTCCGTATTGCAACCAAACACCCAGAACGAGTTAATGGCCTGATCATCCAAAATGGCAATGCTTATATTGAAGGGATTAACAATAATTTTTGGGAGCCTATTCAAGCCTATTGGAAAGATCGCAAGGCAATTAACAAAGGCCTTGATAACGATTTCTGGATAAATGTTAAGAATGCATACAAGAATCCAAACATGAGCAATGATGATGCCTTACGTTTTCTAGTAACACTTGGCGCAACCAAATGGCAATACACGAATGGTGTACGTAACACGGAAGCCATTAGCCCAGACACATGGGATCACGTTCAACCATTGCTAGACCGCGCAGGGAATAAGGAAATACAACTGGAAATGTTTTACAGCTACGGCACAAATCCACCGCTGTATCCAGAATGGCAAGCCTACTTGCGCAAGCACCAACCACCAACATTGATCGTATGGGGGAAGAACGATGAAATTTTCCCGGCAGCAGGAGCACACCCTTACAAACGTGATTTGAAGGTAGTCGACTTTAATCTACTGGACACAGGTCACTTCGCCCTGGAAGAAGATAGTGAAGTTATCGCAGAACATATACGTCGCTTCTTTGGAAAAAGCAAAGTAGCTAGTCATTAACTAATGTACTATGAGGTCGTCATATCAATGACGACCTCATTACGCTGGAGAACAAAGATGAGAGAATATATAAGTGATATCGCCTTTTCAGAGACAGTAAAGAAAATACAAAAAGAAAAAGAGTCTCGTAGTGCCTACGCAAATATGGAACAACGCGGTAGTTGGGAATGTACGGTTACTGAATTTTTAGCTAGTTTCATAGCACAACGTGATTCATTCTATATGGCGACGGTTAATGCAGAAGGACAACCCTACATCCAACATCGTGGCGGGCCAAAAGGTTTCCTGAAAGTTATAGATAATAAAACACTCGGCTTCGCTGACTTCAGTGGTAATCGTCAATACATCTCTTACGGTAATCTGCAAGATAATAATAAAATTTGTATCTTTTTAATGGACTACCCAAACCGAACCCGCATCAAACTCTGGGGCACTTCGGAAGTCACTGAAACAAATAAAGCATTAATTGAAAAACTTGCGGACAGTGAATACAAAGCGAATATTGAACGTGCATTTCTGATTCACATCGAAGCATGGGACAGAAACTGCCCACAACATATAACGCCACGTTATTCCGAAGAAGAAATATTGTTGCTCTGATTACAATACCTATTGTAATGATATTAGCAGGGGCATAGTCACCACATTTTTCGGATACACCAACCTTGTTTCTTATCGGTTACCTTAATCTTTACCTTGTGATTTTAATTAACTAAGAACGCTTTTATTAATAATGAAATACAAAACCGCCATAAAGATATTTAGTCGCTTCTGCTCCAAGCACTAATACTTTATCGCCCTTTATAAGACGTCCGGATTGACGCAACCTGTCAAGGCTAACCCATATTGCTGCTGATCCCAGATTACCCAGTTTATCGGCATCAACAATAATGCGTTCTTCCGGCACATTTAAATTTTCACTTAATAGACGTCCCAAATGTCCATTAACCTGATGCGGCAATATATAAGCGAAATCGTCTAATGAGTAACCTCGCGACAAGGCAGACTCTAGACCCTTTATAAACAAACTCGCACCTTGCTCTCTAACTTCTGAAACATTATGACGGAACACGGGAAAACATGACTTGCAATGCACATCACCCGAACCACCACCTTCCATAAAAAACCCAGGCGCTTTACCATTACCTATGTGTCCGATATAGGCATCTGAAATGATACTATTATCACTCCCATCATCTGGACCTAAAAGAACAGATCCCGCACCGTCACCCATTTGTAAATAGTTAACCAATTGCTCACGATCAATAAAACCAGCAGAGAGGTCAAAGTAGATCGAACCCACTTCACTGCCGACAATAGCAATTGATTGCATCGACGCATCATTCGCTAGCATTGGGATCGCAATCTGCAAAGCATTTGCAAACCCGGTGCAAGCTTGCCGCAACTCCATATAAGGACCTTCATGTTCAAGCTGCTCAGCAACCCAGGCTATGTTTGGAGGTAATAAAGTTTCCGGGCTGGTAGTGTGCCCTATTAAATAATCTATATTGTTATTTTGCTTGCTATCAGAGCGTGCAGCGTTAACAGCCCTAACGCAGAGTTGCGGTGCGCTTTCTTCAGGGGTTGATATACCTGCTTCTTTTGCACGACAAAAATGACGCGATTTTATACCCAAGCGTCTGCTGATTAAGGCAGCCTTTCGTGCCACTGCCTTTCCACATTGTTTTTCTAAGCCTGAAAACAAGCGTTCGTTATCAATGCGCTCGCCGGGCAACATAGATCCACTGCCAAGTAATTTTACACGACTATTTGCGAAGTGAACTGTCATTGAAATCAGACGCGTGCTAATTTTTTAAATAAAACATCAGGATCAATACCAAGAGCTTCAAAACTCTCTGCCTGAGTAGAAAGTAATGAAACCAATTTTGATCCTATAGAATCTTTGTTTTGTTTAAACAAGCGCCTATCGCCACCTAGCGCCAGGAAATGTTTACGACAGATTGAGACATGCCGCGCCTCATCTTTCTTAATATGGTCGAGAAGTCGCACTATGAGATGTCCTTTTCCTAAATCAGACTGCGTTATTGCATTCATTATTATGCAAACACAGGCATCGAGCTGGGATATACGTGCAAAATGGTCAGCCATCCCAGCGGTACTTCCAAGACTGATATAAAAACTTCTCGCCTTACGTTTAATAGAATGTAGATCAACAGGCTCCATCAACATTGATGCTACTGTTTGTAACGCCTGTTCATGCGCGTATTCATCTGTTTCAATATCCTTCAACAGACTAATACAGCTAGACCAAGGGCTACCTCGAAGTCGTTCTACCTCAACGCCAAAGACATGAATAGCTGATTGTTCACCACAAAGCAGCAACGGAATCAGTCGTGCCAATGCTTCTTCATGTCGATGACTTAGCTTACTGCGTCCGCTTAAGAAGCCATCACGCCAATCAATAAACCACAAAGGCATAACCATACGCGGGTCAATACTAACGTCAAAACAACGTAAGTTATTTGGCTGTTCTATGTATGAAGGCTGTGCGCTCATATCATGCTCGCTTGAATTTCATTACGTGCAGCAATGCGGGAAGTAAAAAGAGATCTGCCAGCATCGCTACTAATATAATAGAGAGCGAAAGCAGGCTTAATTCATATATCGGACGAAAGCCTGAAAATATACCGATAAACAAACCGGCAGCTAATGTAACGCTGGTAATCAGAATAGCCGGGCAAACTTTTTCATATAGCGTAAGCACCGAACTTGTAACAGTTGCATTTAAAGTACGTGGATATTTCAATAGCATGTGCAGCGTGTCATCAACGATGATACCCATAATCATACCCATTACCATGGCACTACCCAGACTGATATAGCCACCTATAAGTGACCATAAAGCAAACACCGTTACTACTGGTAATAAATTACAGATTAAGCCGATTAAAGTTGCCGACCAGGACCGTAGCAGCCCGCCTATTATTAATGCAATGACAACTAATGCCAGACCGAGGGAGAAAAACATACTTCTTGCATTTCGTTCACCTAGTTTTGCAAAAAGAATATCAGGACCTACACCACCCTCGTAGCTATAAGGCGTAATATTATTATCAAGCCAGGATTTAACCTTTGAATCAAATGCTATTAGTTCTTGAGCCGTTACTGCTTTAAAAAAAATAGAGACTTTTATTGCTTGATAATTTCTCGTTATATCTTGTTCCAATCCAAACATGCTCGGCGAATTTATCTCAAATACAGGCTGTATAGTATCGATCCGAACACCTTTTCTAGTAGCGAGAGACAACATATCATCGACTCGTGAGACAATCTCTTGTTCACGCAGCCAATCAGTAAAAAGCAGTTAATCGTTTGGTATAATCAGATTCTAATATGCCAAACGGTTTTCGACTGTCCACCGAATAGAGCAAGCGGACACTACCATCAAAGTGATCATCAATAAGCTTTGTGCCTTGTCGAAAGCTATGGTCTTCAGGAAAATATTCATAAACATTGTCATTGATCTTAAGTTGCAATATCGAAATCAATCCAAGGACGACAATGACGCCTGAAAGCATCAGTATTTTATTACTATATCTTAGCGTCATGGTTCCTAAATTAAGCAAAGAGAAACGTTCTACCACTCGTTTGGCCTGCTCAGATGTCAATTTAAGTTTTGGTAATTGGCAACGAAGAACCGTTAGACACAAAATATAAGAGATAATCATCCCTGTCGCAACGACATAGCCAACCACATTGACCGGTGGCGAGGGACTAAATGCCAACAATAAAAAACCAGCGGCTGTTGTGATTTTACTCAGTGTAAGCGCCGTAAAATTATAGTGAATGCTTTCAGCCATAGCATCCGCTCGAGAATGTCCATCGGAAACATGACGAAAGTAATTCACCACAACGTGCATAGACGTGGCAATATTTAAACTCATAATAATTATTGGCGTGAAGGCATTAATTGCAGCTAGCTCCCAATGCAACCAGCCGGCTACACCAAAGGCAGATATCGCTGACAACAAGGCTGTCCCTATTAACAAAAATGTAATCGGCCAACTACGAAAGAATGCGAACAAGCAGATGAAAAATATTGAAAATAAACAGGGAACAAACCGTTTCAAATCATGGCGGACTACATCAATATAGGCTTCATTTAAAGCAAGCGTCCCAGAGTAGTTTACTGCAATATTCAGATTCTTTGGTTTGAACTGTCTATCTGCCACTGATTTAACTTCAGTCATGAATTGTTTTACTTCTTTAGCTGTATTTTCACCAGGAAATGACACCCCGATATTTAACAACCCGTAACGGCCATCTGCGGTAATTAAGTTGGTGCCGCGTGAATGAGTGCGCAATCGATGTAACAAGTCTTCCGGTTCTTGATTGTCATTAGTGACTAAAGATTCATCATCAAGAAACTGAAAAAATGCTGTAACACGTTCAATATATCTAATATTTAAAAGTTGTTTTTCAAAACCAGTATAAATATTAATCAAATCTGGTTCGAGTAAGGTCCCATCTTCCCTTGAGATGATTAAGATCAACGAGTCTAACTGCGCGTATTGTTCGCCTATCTGATTATCTTTCTGCAGTAATGGATCCTCTTTATCAAAATAGACCCGATAATCTGCGTTAGTTTTCAATCCTGTGAGTCCATAGAGACAGATAACAATACTGACCAGTACCAGCACTAATACAGAAGGGTGTGGTACAGAACTCATTATTGTTCGTTAGCCTCCCAATTTAGTATTTAAAATTAATGTTACTGAGTTAATTAACCATGCGACAGCTGACTTTCGACCCAGATTAGCAATGATAGTTCTATAAACCCTGATGAACTTCAAAAAAAGAGGTCGTCCCAAAATACCCCAATAATCCTGAACTAAATATTCGGAGAATAGTCGCACAATAATTGAAAGCACCTGCTACAGCAGAATGCTTTCAGGCGTGCTATTTACAAAATAAGACATTCCTCTCTAGCAAGAATATTTAATTAATATCAGGAGAATATTATGCGGACCCTCGCACTTATATCATTAGTAGCTATCCTTGCCGCTTGCACCAGCATAACATCGAAACCAACTTTCCAGACAGAATCAGGGGCTCTTCGTGGATATGATCCTGTTGCTTATTTCAACGAAGAACGAGCCGTTAAAGGTACTTCTGACATCACAACAGTACATAATGGCGCAACATGGCATTTCTCATCTAGAACGAATAAAGAGTTATTTGATGGTAACCCCGAAAAATTCTCCCCTGAATATGGTGGCTACTGTGCCTATGGCATGGCCAATGGCTTTGTTGTTTCCTCTGACCCAGAAGCCTTTACAATTGTCGATGGAAAACTCTATCTGAATTACAGCTTGGGTGTTAGAAATAGCTGGTTAAAAGATGTTCCTGGGAACATTAAGAGTGCAGACAAGAACTGGATTTCAAAAAGTGCAAAGTAATCATATCAAGTAAACGAAAATTGGAGGCTGGGGTTGGATTCGAACCAACATAGACGGCTTTGCACACCGCTGCATAAGATGTTCTGCCACCCAGCCATTGATCTATTTAATAGTTGTGGAAATTATTAATGCATTGATGAGGTTTCTACATCGCCCATCTGGTGCTGATGAAACGTAAAAACTTCATCATCAAGAGACAAAGGCTCTGCATAAACACGGGCAATGTCACCTGTAGGTAAATCAATCTGCCTTATAAATATCGGTGCGTTGCAAACGGGGCATGGAATTGTAGGTTCAACATTCATGTTCTCTACATGAGGATAATTTGATAAAAATCAAGAGCAGAAATTATTTAAAATCTATAACCTACGATAACAAATCCATCGCATCATCGTTACCAGCTAACAAAAAGACTTTCTCTATGTTTGGTGGCTCACAATCCTCGCCATCGAAAATTACAATCATATTTTCACAGTTAGGTTCACATCCAGGGGTAAAGTAAAACGAAATCGTATCATCGGTATAGTCATTGTCTGAAAAAACAGCCATATCTGATGGCCCTTCAGCTTCCATGAAGATTTTTTCAAATTGATCTTCCATTTCAATCAATATGTCATCTTCTTCAATTTGCTTGCTGGTAAATGTCACTCTATTCCATGGCATGATTTTCACCTCAATAAAATATTCCGTATTGATTAGTGTAGCCTTTATTTATCTAAAATAAAGAAACTGTGATGTGTACCCATAATTAATTTCGGATAGCCTCATAGGCAATCATGACCCGCTTTCGACCAGCACCCCAACGATAATGGCCAATAACACCAGTTCCACGAATCACACGGTGACAAGGTATTAAATAACCTAGCGTGTTTGTACTAACAGCTGTGCCTACTGCTCTTGATGCCCTAGGTTTACCAATACTTTGAGCTAGTTGACCATAGCTTATTAATTCTCCTGGTGCTGTTTTTAACAGCGCACTCCAGACCCGCAATTGAAATTGAGTTCCTTTCACATAGGCACTCAATGCCAGAGTTTCATTGTTTTCATAGTTAAATATTTTTTCTATTAAATTTATCGCGATTTGATCATTACGCCTGAAACTTGCTTGAGGCCACTCGAATAGCAATTTACTGGCAGCCTGATCTCTTTCACTAGCAGCTACAAACACTAACTTAACAATTCCTCTCGGCGAACTTGCAACCAGACACTCTCCAAAAGGAGTGAAACCAAACCCATAATCGATGGCAAGACCTTGACCACCACATTTTATTTCACCGGGAGATGCAGCCTCAATCTTGAGGCAAATATCATGCAACCGCGACGGGCTCGACAAACCGATTTCATCGGTCACATCTAAAACACTCTTACCTTTACTCAACAACTCTTTAGCATTATCAAAAGTCAGATATTGTATAAAGGATTTTGGTGTCACACCGACCCAAGCTCTAAATTTACGCTGGAAATGATACGGACTTAATCCTGCAACAGAGGCCATTTGTTCTAGCGTAGGCTGCTCAGCATAATGCTGACTCAAGTAATCAATCACCTCAGCCATTTGCCTGTAACTACTCGCTTTAGAACTCATAATAAAGAATTTATCATGACAAACATGATCAACCCACCCGAATCTTGCTGTTATAATGAATGAATGAACCCACGAGTACTAATAACCCTGTTTTTTGCATTTGCCGATCAATTGAAATTTAAAAACCTGTTTTTAATTGTGATCGGTTTATTTACCCTTGACCTCTTCATACCAGACTTCATTCCTTTTATTGACGAGCTAATCCTTGGCTTGCTAGCCATTATTCTTGCAAATTGGAAGAGTGAAAGAAAACAAGAAGGGAATCTTATTGAAGGCGAGATTGTAGACGAGGAAGATAAATAATAGAGTCTATAGACTATTTCCCTAAAACTATTTCTTAGGCATAAATTCAGGCGGCACGTCATCAGCCCACTCGACTTGATAACGCACTTTATCATCCTTAATTATCTTTTCTAGTTGCGCGCTTGTCACAACACCGTTCAGGCGTAATACCAAATCACCTTTAGGGTTATAAAAGAATGTTAATGGAATCATATTAACTTCTTTGCCTACTACTTCTCCAGCCAGTTTGGCATTAACCATCATCAATGGGTACTCAATGAAATAATCTAAAGCGAATTCACTCAGTTCTGCCTTGTCCGGAAAATCAAAGGTAGGCCAATCTAGCGTGAGCCCAACAACAATGGCATCTTTATCTTGATGGAGATCGTGAAAATCAATCAACGCATCTAGTTCTGCTCTACAGTAGGGACAATCGGTTCCCCACACGTTTACAACAACCCATTTTCCCTTGCCAATATAATTACTCAAGGCGTGTTGCTTACCGTCCAGTCCTTCAATCAAGGTGTCTAACGTTGCTGAGTTTATAGCATACGACAGTGATAACATGATTAATGCTATAACTAAATGAGGCATCTTGCTAAACATGTTAAATAGATAATATTTATGACTAGAGCAGTTAGTCTACCATAACGATTTCTTCCATCGCACAAAAAAGGACGGAGGGGGGAACCTCCGTCTAGGTTTAGGGGTAGAAATGATTATTGAAGTCAGATGTTAATCAATATAAAAATATATCTATATTTTACACTTAGAAAATCAAACTCTCATATAAATATAGAGCAAAACATATGCCAATATTCACTCAAGCTATTAAATTTAAAATAACAACTTAAAACAGTAATTTATAACAGTTTTGTTTTTTACCAGTTGACTAAGCTTGCGTTTATTTCTCACTTTTGGTGCATTCAGCATTTTAACGGTGCACAAACAATGTTGAATGATACAAATAACAGCGAGGGGTATGTCACCTCGTTAAATATTTACATTCACATAGCATTACTTTCTAACTGACTAATTTATTTTACAAATTGTAGAAAAGGCTCATCTACTGGTGTTTCTGCTAAATGATTCACATAGTTACTCATAACCTTTTGAGAGATGCCCAATATGATTTCCAACAAGTTACGCTTTTCATAACCTGCTTCAAAAAACGCTGTTTGCTCTGACTGACTTAAACGCCCTCTATTACGTACTAGTGCTAATGTTGTTTCATGAAGTTTTTGTAATTTATTTGTTGGTAATTCCGATTTATTCTCAAGCGCATCAATTATTGCAGCGTCAACTTTCATCATATGGGCAATACCTGTATGTGCAGGTACACAATAATGACAATCATGCTCAACATTAATCGTCTGCCATACCACTGTTAATTCTTCTGCATCAAAACTTGTTGCCTGGAATTTATTATGAAGATCTTTATAGGTTGATAACAAACCAGGCACTTCTGCCATAACACCATGTAGATTTGGAACGAAACCAAATGCTTTTAGTGAGTCTTCTAATAATGGTTTACTTTCTTCAGGCGCATTATCTTTTGTATACAGTTCAAATTTCATTTTACTAATTCCTCTAATAAATTTAGCTTTTTATTATGATTGTCAAAACAACCAAAACTTGTTATCTGCTATATTGGACTGATCGGTACTAAATGACAAGAATTATTCCAAAAAAGAAAATTCACAATAAATACAGAAACTTATTTTTTAAGCTCTAATTCCTGAGTGGATTTTACAACTGCAGAGAATATTTTGGTGTTCATAAAGCGCGCATTCAATCGTGTCGAAAAGAAATTAATCTTATTCACTACCCCCGGCACGACCAGATTGGTTTTACCTAGTTTCTTTAAGGCTATATCAACGACAACCTCGGCATCCATTGTCATTGGATTATTAAATTTAGATATTTTCACTAATTCAGTATGTGTGAGCCCCGGACACAAAGCCATAACATCAATATTAAAGTCCTTTAGTTCGGCATCGATTGCCTCAGCGAACTGCAAATCAAAGCCTTTCGATGCGGCATAGTTAGCCCAGCGGGAAATAGCAGATACCGCCGTTAGAGAAGCTAAAAATATCAGTGCTCCTTTATTTCGCTCCTTCATTTTATTACCGAGGCCATGCGTCAAAATAATATATGATTTACAATTTGTATCGATTAACCGAATTTCATCTTCCAGATTACTATCAAGAAAATTACCTGTATTCAGTATCCCCGCATTATTTACCAAGAGACCTATTTCCAGATCATCTACTGCGCTAACAACACCTTTAGTTTCATTTTCATCTGATAAATCTGCACAAACCACACGGGCATGGATGTTATGCTCATCAATTAATTCTTTTGCGATCTTGTCTAATCTTTCTTTTCGTCTGGCTACCAATACCACGTTCATCCCTGCTGCCGCTAATTTACGACTGAACACTTCGCCAATACCAGAAGATGCGCCTGTTATCAGTGCCCAATCTCCATAAGCCTCTTTCAAATTTCTCATAAAACTTCCATTACCATCTATTCCTGACGTTTCCAGACTTCTGTTCTACCAAACAACGATACCCCGACATAGCCTCTTACCTTTAATGTACCATCATCATTTAGTGATAGTTTGCATTTATAAGTTTTACCACTATTAGGGTCATAGATAGTACCACCACTCCATAAGTTCTCCTCTTGATAGCTAAAACCTTCAAGAATGGTCAGACCCTGCAAAAATCTGTCTCTTAACTTTTGATCCGGGTTCTGACTATCCTTGCGGCCATTATGTATTGGATCTGGTGTACCAATAATAGTGCCGATATATTCAGTATGCGCTAAAGTAATCTCGATAATTCCATCCCCCTTAGCATTAATCCAGCTACCAATAATTGCCTGTTCATTTGCAAATACTGACTGCATCATAATTAGGCTCATGGCAAAACCTTTAATTATGTTTATAAACATATGTAAGCACCTTAAATAGAAATCTATTCTAAAATTATTTAATTTATTTTGATGGAAGCAAATAATCATCTGGTGAATATAATAGAAGATGCCGGTCGAGTCTCCAAAGGCATCCTCAAACCAAATCGATTAGAAGATACGTATATTATCTGAATACTAATTCCGTTGGTAAATATCTATGTGACTGTTATTTTTAACTAATTTCAATACTTTTGATTTTGATCAATATGAAGACTGATTGATGCACATAAGGTAAAGCTAAATGATAACAATTTCAGGTAAGGAATAATTATGATCCATCAAGTTAAAGACGACATATTACTAACCAAAGCACAAGCTATAGCTCACGGTGTTGCAGCAAATGACCCAATGAATCAAGGTCTTGCACTGTCATTACATGAAAACTACCCTGCTATGCACAAAGACTTCCACCATTGGTGTCATCAAAATCATCCGAAGCCTGGAGAAGCTTGGATGTGGGGTGGCGTAGATAATATTCGTATCATCAACCTCCTCACTCAGGAAGGCAATTATGACCATGGGTCTAAACCGGGGAAAGCCACTATCAGCAATATTAATCACGCACTACGCGAATTAGTTAAGATTATAAAGAAACAAGAAATAACCTCACTAGCCCTCCCCCGACTTGCCACAGGTGTCGGTGGTCTTGAATGGGATGATGTCTTGCCATTAATTGAGGAACGTCTCGGTTCACTTGAAATTCCAGTTTATATTTATTCAGAATTTCATGTCGGCATGCAGGCCAAAGAGCCATGATGGTCAATATAGTAGCAACTCGCTCTTAAACGATTACAGTTTCTCGGGATAAACGCGATTGCGCCCGAGATTCTTTGCTTCGTATAGATTAACATCTGCACGTGCGAGCCACTCATTGGAAGTCTCACCTTCCTTGTAGCTGGCTACACCAAGACTGACTGTCAAATTTTGTCCCGTGACTAAGTCATTTTCTTCTACAGATATGCGTAAACTTTCAGCTTTTGTTATTGCATTCTCAAGCTTAGTATTTCTTAATAAGATCAAAAATTCTTCACCGCCAATACGAAAGACATGATCAAGTCTTCGCTGATTTTTATGCAGTATATTGGCCACAGCTTTTAAGACACCATCACCTACTTCATGACCATGCGTATCATTGACTGATTTAAAGTGGTCAATATCGAGTGACAATAAACTCGCGGGGCCAAAGCCACGTTTTGTTTCCTCTATTGCTTCTGTTAGATAGACATCTAATTTTCTACGATTCAATGCATTAGTTAATGGGTCATGAACTGCCATCCCGGATAGTTTTTCGTGGAGATTAATAAGATATCCAACGAGAATGTCACTGAAAAAACAATTCATACATAAAGTTAAAACAAAGCGACTAGCAAACTCAAAAGTTGAAATATAAAATGAAAATGGAATTAATATGAGTAAACTAATTGCTGTCAACGTCCTTGCTATTATGCGTTCAGTAACAAAACCCATGGCAAATAATATGGGAAAGCACCAAAATAAAGTGTCTGGACCCATTGCATGGATCAAGTACAGCAATAACATTAATAATACTATATAAAACAACCAAAATGGGGCCAGCTGCTTTTTCCTTTTAAAGATAGAAAATGAATTAGCAGAAAGTATTAACATTAAAGCTAGCGCTAAGCAGGCTAAAATGTAACGATTTTCGATGAAATGAATTATAAAGAATGGAAATAGAAAAGGTACTGCTGTCCAACCCAGAATCATCATTGAACGATCCCGAAATTCCTGAAGCCCAAGAACATCAACGGGTTCATCTGTAGCTGGCGTGATATTCTCAGAATTTTGCATAGTCATATATGCAGCTTACCATCGCAATATATATGTCACCATCACTTAATATAGCTCATTCTGAGTAGCGTTTTTTATATCATTTATAATTCTCATAAGGTATATAAATCTTAATTGAAACACTAAATCAATCAGGTTTGTTTACGCTGGAATACCCAGTTCGTTTCACTGGACTCGGATTTATAAAACTTATAGCCATCAACATTAAAGGCTTTGATCGCTTCGGAATCCTTTAATTTATTCTTGATTATATAGGCACTCATAAGGCCGCGCGCTTTCTTGGCAAAGAAACTGATTATCTTATATTGGCCTCTACTATAGTCCTTGAATACAGGGACTATAATTTCGCCGTTAATATCACCAGCATGGATCGATTTAAAGTATTCATTCGATGCGAGGTTGATTAATGTCTTGCTCTTGCTGTCCTTAAGATCTTTGTTAATTTGATCGGTGATTTTTGTATTCCAGAACGCATACAAGTCCTTACCGTTCTTATTCTCAAATTTCGTGCCCATTTCCAACCTATAGGCCTGGATCAAATCTAGCGGCCGCAACACACCATAGAGCCCGGATAATATTCTTAGGTGCTGTTGTGCAAACTTGAGATCTTGATTACTGAATGTTTCTGCATCGAGACCAGTATAGACATCGCCTTTGAAAGCCAATAATGCCTGCTTGGCATTATTTAAAGTAAACGGCGTCTTCCAATCATTAAAGCGCATGTAATTAAGTGTGCCAAGTTTGTCACTGATCTTCATTAAGGCAGAAACCTCATGCGGCGCCAGCTGCTTCAACTCAGTAATCAATTGCCGAGATTCTTTCAAAAATTGAGCTTGCGTATGATCTTTCGTAATCGGAGAGGTCTCAAAATCCAGCGTCTTCGCAGGGGAAATAACTATCAGCATTAAACTAAATTTTCCTCAGTCATGATTATAATTCCGGGCATTAAGCAACACTCGGATAGTAACCTACCCAATATTAATAATAAATTTTTAATTACCTCCTACTCAATACGTTAGCTTTAATAGTGTATTATTCTAGCTATTATCACGTAAGATTAATCACACAATATTGAAGGGCTTTAGCAATGGAAAAACAATACCTTTTACATATGATCACCCCTGCAAAAAATCTAAGTGCCTTTGATGTCAACATGGCATTTGATGCAGGTTGGCATGCCATGCCTTATTTGGGTGTTGATTTGGACGAAGTAGCGACCATAGTTCAAGACACGATCTTTTCAAGAGGGCCGAAAACTCTAAAGCGGACGGGTATATTTATCGGCGGGAGAGATATGCATCTGGCGATGGATATGTTCAATGCCGCGAAAAAAGCCATGGTGCCGCCATTTGAAATATCCGTACTTACCGACCCAAGCGGTGCCTTTACGACTGCTGCGGCAATGGTCGCTACCGTTACACATCAACTTAAAATCAGACATGACGAGGATTTAAAAGGGCAAAACTTATTAGTTCTAGGTGGTACTGGGCCAGTTGGGGCTTCTGCCGCCGTATTGGCAGCCAAACTGGGCGCCAAGGTAACGATACTGGGTCGTGCCGTAGATAAAGCCAACCTAATAGCCGAATTTTGTAATACTAGATATGGGACTGTCGTTGAAGGTGTGAAAGGTGAAGCCAATGATCATATCGACGACCTGATACAACATGCCGACCTGATATTTGCTACAGCCAAGGCCGGGATACAAGTACTCAGTGAACAACAAGTCGCTGCCGCAGGCAAACTCAAAATAGCAGCTGACCTGAATGCTGTCCCACCAGCAGGCATCGCAGGGATTGGTCTGCATGACAATGGTGTTGCCTTAAAAGGCAGTAAAAGCAATGCTGTTGGCATCGGTCCCCTCGCAATAGGTGATATCAAATACAAAACCCAGCAGGGATTATTAATCAAAATGTACAGCATGGGCGTTCCGCTCTACTTTCACTTTGAAGATGCCTTTGAAGTAGCGATGGAAATAGTAAACTGATACGGCCTATTCTTGTGTGTAGCATGCTAAAAATAAGGCTTCCTCCGATGACAGGCCCACTTTCATGACCAACATGGTCATTAATTGGAAAGAATATTCCGAAAATGACTGCAAGGGCGAAGACATGTGGGGTCATTACAAGACACCCAATGGCGATCTTTATGTCGTTGCCGATGGCGCTTCAAGTCATGATGGTGAGGAAACAGGCGGTGATGTTGCACGCTATATCGACACGAGGCTAAAACAAGACGCTGCAAACATTACCCGTACTAATCACATAAAAGAATTAATTCACTCAATTAATGCTGATTCGACAACAATAAATGACGGTGCTTATGCTGCCATCGGTGGCATCTTGCATAGAGCAGACAGGATGTTTGCATTCAGTGCTGGCGATGTTTCTATACTGGCAAAAAAACCTTCGGGAAAATTACTGCAGGCATTACCTCTAGATTTAAATATGCAAAGCGATGATGCAGAAAAAACAGCCATAACTGAGATAGGCACCTTTGTCAATGGCAGGGAAATCACAGCAGAAAACTACATATTAAGAGCCAAACAATATACACAGCATGGACTCTATAATGCGATAGGCATTGGCGACTCATTCTTCTTAAATGAAAAACATTTTTATACCAAAGATGATGCTGTATTACTGATTGCGTCAGATGGCATAACCGACCCTTTTATGGAGCCGCAGCGGGAAGTCGGCGAAATTCCACAAGCTAATGCGCCAAAGCTCTATGAGCTACTTAATTCGAATGAAAATGCAGAAACCGCGGTAGAAGCCCTCAAAGATCTTATTTGGGATACACAAGTTATCGAAAAGAAAAAGATAAAGTCAGATGATAGAACCGGTATCTTCATCTACATGAATGCAGCAACAAAAGATGCCTGAGTCTTTTCAAATATGCCTATAACGCCATTCCATATGGGGCCCGGGATGCTAATAAAAGCACTATTACAAGGCTTTTTCAGTTTGATAATATTTGGCTGGGCTCAATTGCTTATGGATATTCAACCTATACTGGTTCTACTGACGGGCGAAGGAAATTTACACGGATTTTCACACACTTATATCGGCGCAACATTAATTGCCATATTTAGTGTAATAACCGGCAGATGGATCTATCAAGCGATTATGGGCTTTATCAAGAAAGGTTTTAGCGACTATCAAAAAAAACTATTTGATGTCCCTAAAAAGTTAACCCTACGTGTTTGTGTGCTTAGTGCCTTTATTGGAACATACAGTCACGTACTACTAGACAGTATCATGCACGCAGATGTAGAACCTTATTACCCAATCTCCTTGGAGAATGACATTAACTTAATTCTTTCAATTGAAAACTTACATAATCTCTGCATCTATACAGGCCTTCTTGGCGTAATTATTTTTTTCTTCATTAGAAGTGTGAAATTAAAAAAATTTGGCTTACTGAAAAAAGACTAGCAATAGTATTCTGGATTTAATTCGTAGACGGGTTAAGCTGTAATTGTCTAATTTTATATTTTATCATCGTAGTGTCTCTTACGGCACCATCAAGTTTTTCAATGCCTATATTTGTCGCTATACCTTTGTATTAGTTCAACACCAGGTGTGTTGCTCTTCAGGCCGTATCAATCTTTTCCACTGCATTGCCAAACACTGAGCGGAGACCTTTATAATTATTTCTGAGCAGGTTCTTCACCAGGCTCACCATACGGAAATTTAGCCGAACCGTATCTAAGTATCAGCACAGTTAATGAGAGTATTAAAATCGCACCGGTGATATACAGCACACCCGCATCAGGAACATGATTAATGGAGATGTGGCCGATTAGCATACGGGTTAAACCAGTGATGGCAACATAGATCAGATATCGCACTGGCATGTGGTTTGTTTTAAAGTAGATACCCACCATGGCCAACAGCTCAAGGTAAATAAACAGAAGCAAAATATCCTCAATGGAATGATGACCCTTTACGGCCATATCAAAAAAAGCATCCACCCCCGACCAGACAATTCCAGCCCCAATAAAAAATAATGTTAGAGCATGAAACCAGTGAACCAACAGGTTGCCAATGGTATCGGCTTTTTCCTTTAATTTTTGGTCAAACTTTTCAACTTTTTCGGTATCTAGCACAAGATAGTTCCTATTCTGTTGTTGTCAGATAGCTGATTATCGTTAAAAACACAGCTAGATGCGAACGCCATCAACATACGTATTATTCAAGACAATTAATACGAGCACCTTGTGTTGCATCGCAACAGTCACTGCACATGCAACGCCAAATAATCATACCCCATTTAAATAACTAAACTACACTTAAAACATACCCCCCTTCGGAGGGTTTTAGTCTAAAACTACTACTAATATAGTCTTAAAAATATCATCGTCATGGGGTAGATAATATTCACACACCTTGCACAACACTGTAAGAAAAAGAACGAAAGACTTAAAGACTAAACGTGAAACTCCCGCATTAGCGGGAGTTATTTATTTACTACTGAATTCCCGAATCGGCTTTGTCTCCTGAGTCGCTCTACCTCCTGCATCCATGCAGTCGTGTGCGGGAATGATACCTAGACGATCAGACCGGAGCCGGAAGGTCTGATGACCCCATAAGATATTTATCAACCGCAGCGGCAGCTGATCTACCCTCTGCAATCGCCCACACAATCAAACTCTGACCATGTTGCATATCGCCAGCAACAAACACACCTTCTACATTCGTTTGCCAGTTCTCTTGCCAGACGTTGGTGCGGTCATTTAAATCAATACCGAGTTGTTCGACCAGGCCTTCTTTCTCCGCGCCGGTGAAACCCATTGCCAGAAAAACAAAATCTGCTTTGAGCATTTCTTTGCTGTTCGGTACGTCATTGAATTGCATGCGCCCAGCTTCACGTTGTATCTCGACCTTGGTAAGTTCGAGTTCAGTTACGTTACCGTCTTCATCACCATGGAATTTTTTCGTTTGCACGGAATAAACGCGTTCGCCACCTTCTTCGTGCGCTGACGCGGTACGATAGATGAACGGCCATTGTGGCCAGGGATTATCTTCTGCGCGTGATTTTGGTGGCTTAGGCATGATCTCTAGTGAGGTCACCGAGGCTGCGCCTTGTCTGTGCGAGGTGCCGATACAATCCGCACCGGTGTCACCGCCACCGATAATGAGCACGTGCTTCCCTTTTACATTGATTAATTCTTCTTCTGGAATGGTATCGCCCATGCATATTTTATTTGCTTGCGGCAAGAAATCCATTGCTTGGTAGATGCCTCTCAACTGACGTCCAGGGATCGGCAAATCTCGGCGTGAACTTGCTCCGCCACTTAAAACTAAGGCATCAAACTCTTTCTTTAGATCATTCGCATCAATATCGATACCAATATGGCTATTGGGTTTGAAGGTAACTCCCTCTGCTGCCATCTGTTCCATACGACGATCAAGACGACTCTTTTCCATCTTGAATTCCGGGATACCGTAACGCATCAAGCCGCCGATACGATCATCTCTTTCAAACAAGGTGACATCATGTCCGGCGCGCGCAAGTTGCTGTGCCGCGGCCATACCTGCTGGACCTGATCCAATCACGCCGACCTTCTTGCCGGTTTTCTTTTCTGGTATTTCCGGTTTGATCCAACCGTTTTCCCAAGCCTTATCAATAATAGACAATTCAACGGCTTTGATGGTCACTGGGTCTTCGTTTATACCGAGCACACAGGCACCTTCGCATGGCGCTGGACATAAAGTACCGGTGAATTCCGGAAAGTTGTTGGTCGCATGCAAACGTTTGATCGCATCTTGCCACTGATCATGATAGACCAGATCGTTCCAGTCCGGGATCAAGTTACCTAAAGGACAACCTTGATGACAAAATGGAATACCGCAATCCATACAACGTGAGGCCTGTTCTTTTAATGGCGCAACCGGCCACGGTTGCATGACCTGTTTCCAGTCTTGCTTACGTTCTGCTACAGGTCGGTAAGGTTGTTTTGCCCTACCGTGTTCCATAAACCCAGTTGGTTTACCCATTGGCTGCCTCCATAATGGCTTCTTCTTCAGACAGGCCTTTTTCTTTACCACGTTTAATAGCTTCTAATACGCGTTTGTATTGTTTCGGCATGACTTTTACAAATTTAGTTTGGTATCCGTTCCAGTTGTCTAATATCTTTTCAGCAACGGTGCTTTGTGTGTATTGCACATGTTTTGTCAGTAGACCTTTAACCACCTGAACATCTTCTGCGGTTTCTACCGCTTCGAGTTTGACCATGCCCTTATTGCAATGGATCTCAAAGTCGCCATCTTCATCGAGGACATACGCGATACCACCTGACATTCCTGCACCGAAGTTACGTCCGGTCTTACCGATGATAACAACACGACCGCCGGTCATGTATTCACAGCCATGGTCACCAACACCTTCAACAACGGTATTTACACCACTGTTACGCACACAGAAACGTTCTCCGGCAAGACCACGGAAATAGGCCTCGCCTTGGGTCGCGCCGTAAAGCACAACGTTTCCGACCAAGGTATTTTCTTCCGGGACAAAGGATGATTTACGTGGTGGATAGACAATGATCTTGCCACCCGATAGACCCTTGCCGATGTAATCATTGGAATCACCTTCCAAGGTCATGGTCACGCCTTTTGGTAAAAAGGCACCAAAGCTCATGCCCGCTGATCCATTAAAATGAATATTCACCGTATCTTCTGGCAAACCTTCCGCGCCATAACGTGTAGTAATGTTGTAACCGAGGATTGTACCGGTTGTTCTATCGGTATTTTTGATCGGCAAGATGATATCGACTTTCTTTTTACTGTCTAATGCCTCTTTACTCAACGGCACCAACTTGGTCATATCCAGTGATTTTTCCAGACCGTGATCTTGTTCATTCACACAGTAGATCTCATCGCCTGGCCGTGGTGTTGGCTTATGCAATATGTTGGTAAAATCCAGACCTGCCGCCTTCCAGTGATTCACCGCTTTCTTGGTTTCTAATCTATCAACCTGGCCGACCATTTCGTCGACGGTTCTATAACCCAGTTCAGCCATGTACTCGCGTACTTCTTCAGCGATGTACTTAAAGAAGTTTTCGACAAACTCAGGCTGCCCACTAAACTTTTTCGTCAGCTCAGGGTTTTGTGTCGCAACCCCAACCGGACAAGTATTCAAATGACAAACACGCATCATGATGCAACCTGATACGACTAAAGGTGCGGTTGAGAATCCATATTCTTCTGCACCGAGCAAGGCAGCGATAACCACATCACGCCCGGTTTTTAACTGTCCGTCGGTTTGGACAACAATACGATCACGTAATCCGTTCATGACTAAGACTTGCTGTGTCTCGGCTACACCCAATTCCCAAGGTAACCCGGCATGCTTAAGTGAACTCATCGGTGATGCACCAGTACCACCGTCATAACCTGAAACTAAAACCACATCGGAATGCGCTTTAGCCACACCGGCAGCGACCGTACCGACGCCGACTTCTGCAACTAGCTTCACATGGATGCGTGCCTTTGGATTAGCATTCTTCAAATCGTGGATCAATTGCGCCAGATCTTCTATCGAATAAATATCGTGATGCGGTGGTGGTGAGATCAATTCAACCCATGGGGTGGAATGTCTGACTTCTGCGATCCAGGGATAGACCTTTGAGCCTGGTAACTGTCCGCCTTCGCCCGGCTTCGCGCCTTGCGCCATCTTGATTTGGATATCGTCGGCGTTAGCAAGATATTCGCTGGTCACTCCAAAACGACCGCTAGCGACCTGCTTGATCGAACTGCGTCTTAGGTCACCATTCGCATCTGGCGTAAAACGATCCGGATTTTCGCCGCCTTCGCCGGTATTTGATTTACCGCCGATGCGGTTCATCGCTATTGCTAATGTTTCATGTGCCTCTTTACTAATCGAACCAAAAGACATTGCACCGGTTGAAAAACGTTTCATGATTTCTTCAATCGGTTCAACTTCGTCTAATGGGATGGATTTATCGTGTTGTTTGAACTCAAACAGACCTCTTAAGGTAGCGAGGTTTTCACTTTGATTGTTTACGAGTTCGGTATATTCCTTGAAGATGTTGTACTGACCTGTGCGGGTGGCGTGTTGAAGTTTGAAGACGGTGTTGGGGTTGAATAGATGATACTCACCGTCGCGTCGCCATTGGTACTCACCGCCCCATTCCAGATCAGGTTCTTTCACATCACGATCCGGGAAGGCGTTGTGATGGCGTTGATTCATTTCGTCTGCGACAACATCGATACCAATACCGCCGATACGTGATGCAGTCCAGGTAAAGTACTTATCTACGAATTCTTTATTCAGCCCGATCGCTTCAAAGACCTGCGCACCACAATAAGACTGTACCGTGGAGATGCCCATCTTCGCCATAGTCTTAACTAGACCTTTATTTACTGCTTTAATGAAATTATTCACAGCAACAGCATGTTCCATTTCTGGCAAGCGGCCATTGCCAATCATGTCTCCCAAGGATTCAAATGCGAGGTAAGGGTTCACTGCACCGATACCGTAGCCTATCAGTACTGCAAAGTGATGTACTTCTCTGGGCTCGCCAGACTCTAGCACCAAACCAATACGGGTACGTTTGCCGTTGCGAATCAAATGATGATGAACACCAGCGGTTGCGAGTAAGGCAGGAATGGCTGCTTTCGTTGCATTAACAGCACGGTCTGAAAGTATGACATTGCTATAGCCGTCTTCGATGGCTTGATCAACTTCGAGATAGACCGCTTCTAGCGCCTTATCCAGGCCCGCGCCACCATCGGCAACCGGATAAAGAATATCGATCGTTGCTGTTTTAAAACCTGGCAGATTTACATCGCGTATTTTTGCCAGTTCTTCATTAGTAATAACCGGTGAGTTGATCTTAATACGTCGACAACTTTCAGGCGTTGCTTCTAATAAGTTACCTTCCGGCCCGATAGTCGTTGCAACCTGCGTAACTAACTGTTCGCGTATGCCATCCAATGGCGGATTGGTGACTTGTGCAAATAGTTGTTTGAAATAGTCATATAGCAAACGTGAGCGGTTTGATAATACCGCCAGCGCAGCATCGGTACCCATTGAGCCAGTCGGCTCCATACCTTTCGCTGCCATCGGGGCCATCAACAATTTTAGATCTTCGTGGGTATAACCGAAGGCTTGTTGGCGTTGTAATAGAGTATCTGGATTCGAACCGTGTATCTGTTTAGGGTTCGGTAAATTCTCAATCGGTAAAAGATTGTCTTTTAACCATTCACCATAAGGATGTTCGCTGGTGAATTGTTTCTTTAATTCTTCATCATCAATGATGCGGCCTTGTTTGGTGTCGACCATAAAAATACGACCCGGATGCAGGCGATCTTTTATCTTTACGTTTTCAGGGGCGACATCTAACACACCGACTTCTGACGCCATGATGACGACATCATCATGCGTTACGTAGTAGCGTGATGGGCGTAGGCCGTTTCGGTCCAGCACTGCACCGATCACTTCACCATCGGTAAAGGAGAGTGATGCAGGACCGTCCCAAGGCTCCATTAAGCTGGCATGGTATTCATAGAATGCCTTACGTTCATCATCCATGGTCTCATGTCCAGACCAAGCCTCCGGGATCATCATCAATACTGCGTGTGGCAGTGGACGACCCGACATGTGCAGGAATTCCATTACATTATCAAAGGTTGCCGAGTCACTACCGCCTTCAATACAGATAGGAAACAGTTTCTTTAAGTCATCACCAAATAATTCAGACTCGCACAATGCTTCGCGTGCACGCATCCAGTTGGCATTACCTCGTGCGGTATTGATTTCACCGTTATGCGCAACATATCGAAACGGATGTGCCAGGCGCCAGGCTGGAAAGGTGTTGGTCGAGAAACGTTGATGGACTAGTGCTAATGCAGACTCTACATCAGGCTCAGATAATTCGGGAAACATAGGTTCAATTTGAGAACCGGTAAGCATGCCTTTATAAACAAAGGTACGATAGGACAACGAAGGCACGTAGAACATATTCTGTTCAGACAATCCTGAGTTCCAGATCTCGTTTTCGGCACGCTTGCGAATCACATAGAGCTTACGATCAAACGCAGCTGAGTCCAGCGCTTCACTCTTTGCGATAAAAATTTGTTTGAAGCTGGGCTCGCCATCTACCGCTGTTGGGCCTAAAGAGGAATCATCGGTAGGGACTTCACGCCAGCCTAATAATTGCTGATCTTCTTCTTTAATGATTCTTTCAAAGATTTCCTGACATTGTTTTGCTTGAGCTGCATCGGTCGGCAGAAACACCATGCCGGCGCCGTAACTATCGGTATCTGGCAGATCAATATTGATTTCAGCACAGACACGTTGGAAAAATTTATGCGGCTTTTGAATCAGTATACCAACACCATCACCGGTATTTTCTTCACAACCACAGGCGCCACGATGAATTAAATTTCTAAGAATAGTCAATGCATCGTCGATAATCTTATGCGACTTCTGACCTTTCATGTGCGCAACAAAACCAAGCCCGCAGGCGTCGTGTTCTGTAGAAGGGTCGTATAAACCCTGTTGCTCTGGTGCTTGCTTCATACTGAAATCACTCAATTATTTTATTAGTTGGTTCTCTATTCACTATGATTAACATAGTAGACAGATTGTCATTTAGAGATAGCTAGGGAATCGTAATTAAGATGATTCCTGAAATTCTTTATTATTATTCTCTTAATAGCTCCACCTGCCTGATGCGAGGGGGGGGACGAATTATAATAAAGCACCCACTTTATGTCACGACGCAACATAAAATAATAGGCTGCTGCATTAAATAAAGATTTTAGACGAAGTTAGCGTAATTTATGTCTATTTAAAGCTTGATTATCACATTTAGAAGCATTTTATCAATAAAACCAACTTGGCGACCTAGACAAATATTGTTTTATTTTTCTATTTCAGTAGATCTTTAATGCTTCCAACGGTTCTTGGCCACGGCGCCATCAGCTTCGCTTTAGTGGGTAATTTCTCAATAGCGGCAACAGCAGCATCCCGATCATCATACAGGCCATAGGCCAGCACATGCCATTCCTTACCCTTATTTGAAGTATTGAAACGAATTATCTTGTCATCACCGTACTTAAACGATTTTAGATAAAGATTTATAGTTTCTTTTTCATATGCCCCGATCAACTGCAATACATATTTATCGGCATCTTGTTTTATTAGCCAGTCAACATCATGAATCTCCGACGTTGCTGGTTTGCCAACCTCTTGCTCTAGCGGTTCAGTTTCAGATTTTGTAATAGTCTCCACGGCCTTTTCAACTTGAGCAACCGTTTCACTATCTGCGACTACTTCTACACTATGCCGTACAGAATTTACTATTGTTAGATCTGATTCTTTTGCAACGGGCTGTCCCCCAGTATCATAAAATGTCAACTCACCGTCATTTTTCAAATCATCGTTCATCTCAGGTATGACTGGTGGGGACAGATCTTCAATTGTCATTGGATCCGTTTCGCTAGTAGGCTCAGGTACCAAAAGTGGCATCACCTTAACGAACTCAGCCTGATCAGCTTTGTCCTTATTTATATTGGGCAAGTCTAATTTAATTGTTTCTGTTTTTTCCTTATCTGTTTTATGTAATAACGTTGTTGCACCAATAAATAGAAACAATAACGACATCCCTGTTATCAATATCAATTTATTCTTTATCAAAAATACTTTGATAGTGAAAGATGGTTTCTCTTCACTTACCACTGCTTTCTTTGCAGGGTCATCCAGATACTGCTCACATAAGGCATTGATCCTTCCAGGCATGCCATGTGAAATCCGATGAATTTGTTTGATCCTTTTATCATCAAACAAGTTTAAATGTGTCGCGTCACCTTCAGGATATTTATAATGTATATATAGCTCTGTCTGTTTCTCACTCAGACCTGGAATTTCGATAATATGTAGACTGCGTGCGTCATCATGATTAATGCCGGGTTCTTCTAATTGGTTTAAGAATGAAGGGTCGCAAAATAAACATAGATGAAGGACAGCGACTGAATTTGAATTTAATAATATTTCAAATAAATTATTTATTAATTCATCGCTAAAGAGATTAACATTATCAATTAACAAAACCGGTATTTGCTGTTTGTTTTGACAACGTTCTAGCCATTGATTTAAAGCGGCCTGATTGTAAGTCGCTTCTTGCAATTCATTGTCACTGCCACTATCAATAATAGCCTTAAAAATATCGTTGCTGCTCATATGCGCATTAGCAGACAGCTTTCTAATAATTAAATTCGTCTCTTCCTGCCGTGTCAGCTCTTCATACAGGGTCGTTTTGCCGGACTCATGCTCACCTTTGACGATAACGAGATGATTACTATACTCAAGTAAATGTAATATCAGCTCAACACGGTGAGTCAACTCTGGCGTTATAAAGTTGAGATTGCTTTGTTGATCTTGATTGCTCATAAGCCTGATTAACTATTTCATTTATGAAATTAATACTTATATTTAATCATTAATTACGCGTTACATTTTGATCCTGTCTGCTTCTACAAACGCAAATCGATCCGTCATGCCTGCAATATAATCAGCAACAACCCTGGCGACTACATTTTTATCATTAATATCTTTGGCCTTATCTATAGAAGATTGTAATTCCTTTGTCAGCAAATCTGTATCTTCCATATAAGCATTAAATAAAAAACTGACTGTTTCTTTAGCTTTATTCGCCATGCTCATGACACGTTCATGTTGATACAAATTTAAGCGAAGATATTTTTTTAAGGCCTTATGCATAGAAGCTGTAGAGTCACTCATCTTAATTAGTGATTTTCCACATGTCCTCACTTGATCGATATCCGTGGGCTTAATTTCATTTATCATGTTTTCGCTAGTATTGATAAGATCGCTAACAACCGTGTTAATCATTCTTCTAATTATTTCATGTCGTAATCGGCTATCGGTTAAATCTGACCATTTACTCTTAACACCTTCATGGTGAATATCAAATAATTCACAACATTTTAATGCTTCAATATCAAGCAACTTTGCTCTCAAGCCATCATCTATATCGTGGTTGTTATAGGCAATTTCATCGGCTACATTTGCTATCTGCGCTTCGAGACCAGGATTTTCATTATTAATAAAACGCTCACCTAATTTACCAAGCGTTAAGGCGTTATTTCGTGAACAATGCTTTAATATACCTTCGCGTGTTTCAAACGTTAGATTTAAACCAGGAAAACTTGCGTAGCGTTTTTCTAAATGATCAACAATTCTAATTGACTGCAGATTATGTTCGAAACCACCATATCCTTTCATGCATGCATTTAGCGCATCCTGACCGGCATGTCCAAACGGAGTATGACCAAGGTCATGAGCCAGACATATCGCTTCTGTTAGATCTTCATTAACATTCAATGCTCGCGCAATTGTTCTACCAATCTGAGCAACCTCAATGGAATGAGTCAGGCGTGTACGAAACATATCGCCTTCATGGTTTACAAAGACCTGTGTTTTATATTCGAGGCGTCTAAATGCTGAGGAATGAATAACGCGATCGCGATCGCGTTGATACTGACTTCGATAAGCAGTTTCATCGTCCTTATGAATCCGCCCTTTCGATTTATCCGAGTATGCGGCATAAACTGCCAAGTCATTTACCACCGTTAACCTCTCATTCTAAAAAATGATTAATCGTTTCCGTCAATGCCTGTTCAGTATAGTCAGATGTCATTACCGCATCACCTATGTCATTCAGTAATATTAGATATAAAACCCCATCTCTAGATTTTTTATCGACTTTCATATTTTCAAGCATTTGCGTGAGCTTTATACCTTTTGGTATTTTTATCGGTAATTTTGCTCGAACTAATAATGACTTGATCCTATCGACCTGCGCTTGATCAATTAAGCCAAGACGCATTGATAAATCAGCCGCCATTAACATACCACAACCGACAGCTTCACCATGCAACCAATCCTTATAGGATAATGCCGTTTCAATAGCATGCCCGAATGTATGACCCAAATTTAATATTGCGCGAACACCAGATTCTCTTTCGTCTTCAGTAACGACTTCAGCCTTGTTAGTACATGAACGATCAATAATATAGGTTAGTGATTCATTATCTCTTTTTATTACTAACTCTATATTTTCTTCAAGCCATTTATAAAATGGTTTATCTCTTATCAACCCATACTTAATCACTTCGGCAAGGCCTGCAGAAAACTCTCTTTCAGGCAAAGTTGACAGAACGTTGGTGTCTGCTAGAACTGCAATTGGCTGGTAAAAGGCACCAATCATATTTTTACCTAATGGATGATTCACAGCAGTCTTACCACCCACGGAGGAATCGACCTGTGCCAACAATGTCGTTGGTATTTGTATAAACTTTACACCTCGTTGATAACAAGCTGCTGCGAAACCTGTTAAATCTCCAATTACGCCACCACCTAACGCAATTAATATGCAGGTGCGACTATATTTCTTTTCCATTAAACACGTAATGATTTGATTCAGACTATCTAATGATTTAGTACTTTCTCCATCAGGCAATATCAATACATCATGATTAACATTACTCAAGCTTTCTTCGATATGTTTCAAATACAGTGGCGCAATATTTTCATTTGTTACGATTAAAACCTGGCTACTTGTAATATGTTTATCAATTAATTTATGATCAGATAGGATTGACTCACCAATATAAATCGGGTATTTGCGGTCGCCTAGATCAACTTCAATAGTTTTCATCTATATTTATCTGCTCTAAAATTTTCTGAATTATTTGCTTAATACTCATTTTTTCAGAGTCTATTATTTCATCTGCCATTTCAATATAAGCAGGCTCTCTTTCATTTAGAATTTTTCTTATTTGTTCTAGACGGTCATCGCCCTGTAACAACGGCCTACGTTTATCATCTACTGTTCTTTTGAATAGCATTTCCGGGCTGGATTTTAAGTAAATAATATACCCGTTATTCTTAAGCACTACTCTGTTTTCAGCTTGCGTTACAGCCCCACCGCCGGTGGACAAGACTATATTATTCATTAGAGACAATTCACGTATAACTTCTGTTTCGCGTCGCCTAAACCCTTCTTCGCCTTCAATCTCAAATATTAATGATATTTTTACTCCAGTACGCTCTTCAATCTCATGATCAGAGTCATAAAACCTGATCGACAGTCTTTTAGCTAATTGTCTTCCAATGGTGGTCTTTCCCGCACCCATTGGCCCAATTAATATAATGTTTTTAGAATTGTTCACTGTGTCTATGTTTAATTGAGTTTACTTTAAAATAGCTGACTAATTTTTATAAACAGATTATATAAAAACAAAAAGGGATGATACCCATAATGGGTACATCCCTCTAATATTGTAACGATTATTATTGTTATTAAATCGTAAGACTATCTTTCAATATTTTTGGCGTGATGAAAATCAACAATTCATTTTTCGTTGAATCAGTACTTGTTCTTTTAAATAAGAACCCTAAATACGGAAGGTCTCCAAAGAATGGCGTTCTATCAACCGATTTTCTCTCTGAAGAACTGTAGACACCACCGAGAACAACTGTTTCACCATTTTGAACTAACACCTGCGTGGTAACGCTTCGTGTATTAATCGCTGGCACACCATTAACCACTGTGGCGCTGACAGTATCTTGATTCACTTCCAAATCCATAATAATACGATCATCCGGTGTAATCTGTGGTGTAACACGTAGACTTAAAGTTGCATCCTGGAATGAGGTGCTCGTAGCACCACTTGACGATGCCTCTTGATAAGGAATTTGTACACCTGATTCAATAACGGCTTCATTCTGATTGGCTGTTATCACCCGTGGACTTGCAATATCTTCGCCACGTCCTTCTGCTATCAACGCAGATAATTCTAATTGTAGTAAGTATGAGCCAACCTTACCTATCGCTAATGCTAATGACGCCGCATCTGTAGGTAGCGCAGGTAAATCGACAATTAAATTTTCATTGGTGCCATCATTAAAGCTTGTTGTACCACCATAATTAACGTTACCCGGATTACCACCACCAATTGCCCCAAAAGCGTTTGCCGGATTTTCACCAATAGTTGCCCTATCTGATGTCCCCTGTTTCGTATGTTTACTGTAGCCAAAACGCACACCGATGTCTTTTGCAAAAGACTCATCGGCGTTTACAATTCGTGACTCAATCAACACCTGCCGAACCGCTACATCAAGCTCAGAGATCAAACCTCTAATAGACTCAAGACTACTTGATACATCTTGAACAATGAGAGTATTCGTTCGTGAATCAATTGATACATTACCGCGTTCAGATAACAGATTATTTTCCGATGCTTGTATTAATCCCATTAAGTCAGCTGCATCAGCATAATTAATCTGCACAAACTCAGTTCTTAATGGCGCTAACTCTTCAACCTGACGATTAACTTCTAGCTCTAGACGTTCCCGTGCCGCAAGCTCTTCTGACGGTGCAACCATAATAACGTTTCCATCTTTACGCATACCTAAGCCACGTGATTTTAGGATGATATCCAGTGCTTGATCCCATGGAACATTCTTTAATCGTAGCGTCACATTACCGCTGACAGCATCACTGGTAACCATATTCAATCCGGTAAAGTCAGCGATTAATTGCAACACAGCCCTTACTTCAATACTTTGAAAATTCAAGGACAAACGTTCGCCAGTATAGCCAAACTTATCTTTCTGTTGTTCTTCTGACTCTGCTTTTGTTATTGGCTTGAATTCAATCGTATATTGATCTTCTGATTGATATGCCAAATGTTCATAGTCTTCTGAGACAGCGCTGATCGTCATTTTGACATTGTTTCCATTAGTCACTGTATCGATCTCTTTAACAGGTGTTGCAAAATCAATAACGTCTAATTTTCTATCCAGATTCGAAGGTAGCTGTGTATCAATAAAATTTACAACTATCTTACCCGCTTCGACACCCATATCTATAGGGATCGAAGGATTTGACAACTTGACAATAACTCTGCCTTCTCCACCTTCGCCTCTGCGAAAGTCTATGTTATCTATGCTTCCTGTTGATGAAACAGTTGATGTGTTTGAAAATTTTGAAGTTGCTACCGTCGGTGATGCAGAACTAACGCTATCCAGATTTAAAGTGACTACATTACCATCAACACCTACATCATATGAAACTGACCGCGTCAAATTAATGACTACTCGAGTACGTCCAGCTGCTTCCACAGCACTTAAGCTGTTAGCCATGCCGATGCCGATAGTTTGAGTTTTTTCGGCTAAGTTTAGAGTCGTATTCGGGAAATCAATCGCAATTCTGGCTGGATTATCAATTGTAAAATTCAGAGGATCGGCTGGTAGTCCTTCTGATAGCGTAAGCTTAATTTGTACACGCTCACCTGGCAACGATGCATAACTCACATCATCCAATGAAACCGCATACGCCGATGAGCTCATTAAAACCAATCCCGCTAGACTGATCAAACATGTTAAATTTTTTAATTTAGTTATCATGGTTTTGTAACCTTTGAAATTAAATGTCATTCTGTTGTTGGTAACCATTTTTAATACCTCTGTTATCAGATCACTCTTCTATCAGAGCGAGTGCTGCCTCTCGTTCTTCCCATCGACCACCACTATCCTGAATAATTTCTCTAAGTTCGATACGGTCTTCGTAGATGTTAATTATCTTACCGATATTCGCGCCAAGGTAATTACCAACACTTACTCTATGAACAACACCATCAGGATCCAGTACTACCCCCCAATTATTGTTTTCGTTATCAAGTGTTCCAACCATACGTAAACTATCTAGCTCAAACTGTTCAAGTTCTTCTCGGTTTCGATTACGTATTTCACGCTTCATATCTTCTGTTAAACCTGCGTCTACTACACCCTCTTTAACCTCTGGTTTATCCATTACAAAAAATTTCTTGAATGGATTTCGAGCGCCTGCTTCTCCTGATTGATAGACATAAGCCTCATAGGGCTTTATCTCTGGAAGTGGCTCTATACGCCCGCCAGATCTTGTCATAATATCTGAAACTTCACGCTCGAGGTCACTGATATCTCTCGAGACACATCCAGATATAGCATTTATGCTTAGTAAGCAGAATAAAGCTTTTAAGAATTTATTTATTTGAATACGAGATTTCATGTTTAATTCTCTTAATCCTGTTCTTCAAGTGCGCGATATGTTTTTGCAATTGCATTCATTGTAAGTTGCGGGACACCATCTACTACGTCACCTTTTGCAGCTTTAATAGAAATATCATGTGTAGTAACAATTCTGGGTAGCGCCGCTATGCCGCTGACAAATTCACCAAACTGATGGTAATCACCGACAACTGATATATTGATGGGGAGTTCTGCATAGAATTCTTTAGGCGATTCACCTTTTGGTTCAAACAATTTAAATTCCAGGCCTGAGGCTAAACCTGTCTGAGAAACATCAATCAATAAACCTGCAACCTCAGTTTTATTAGGTAGCTGACGAACCATATCACCAAAATTCTGTTCCATTTCCTTCATCTGTTCTTTTAAAAGATTCAGATTAGCTGCTTTCTTTTGTCTAACATCCAGTATGTCAATTTGATCTTTTTCTTTCTTTTCTAGCCCTGACAATGATTCACGTTGTACTGTTATATCGAAATGCCAACCCGCATAAACAATAGCTGCGAATACAATAGCAAACAAAATAGCTTTGATAGGCAAAGGCCATACACCTGGATTATTTGGATCTAGATTATTGATATCATCTACAAAACTCATGAGTCGGCTTCCTCCACCTTAGGTATAACTTGTATAAAGGTAAGGGTAAAACTGTTAATTGGTTTATCATCCCCAGCGGCGTTTGACTCTTTAATAACTTTCAAATTGGGTTTTGTAAGCCATTTAGAACTTTCCAATTTTCTCATAAATGAGGAAACACGAGCATTAGATTGTGCTAAACCCTTTATAGTTATCAGCGTCCCCTTCTGTGTCACATCAGAGACCGTCACACCTTCAGGCAGACTTGTAACCATTTCATCAAATAGCCGCACGATGAGTGGTCGATTTCCCTGCAATTGTTCGATAGCTCGCATACGTGACAACAATCGTTCTTTCGCTCTTTCAAGCTCTTTTATTTCTTTAATCTTTTTGTCAACAATTTTAATGTTATCTTCAACATATGCTACTCGGGTATTTTGCACTTCAATTAGCTGCGTATGGTAATAGTGACCTGCTCCCCAGACGATTAATGCTAAAACCGCGACAGAAACTAGCGCTGTTATAAACTGAGCTTGCAGCTCTTTACGTTTCGCTTCACGCCAGGGGAGTAAATTAATCGTAGACATTAGCCATCTCCCCTTAAAGCTAGACCGCAAGCAATCATCATCGCTGGCGCATCATTAGTAAGATTCTTTGTTTGAATTTTTGACGCTACGGCCATGTTTGCAAATGGATTTGCGATCAATGCTTTAACACCCAGCTTTGATTCAACTAATTCAGCTATACCGGGTATGGAAGAACATCCGCCAGCAAGAATAAGAATATCCACATCGCTTATTTGACTTGAGGCATAGAAGAATTGCAATGCACGCCCGATCTGTGAGGCCATATTGTCTTTAAACGGCTCGAGGACTTCAGGCTCATAGTTATCAGGTAACCCGCCTTGTTTCTTGGCCAGACCAGCCTCTTCATATGACAAACCATATCGTCGTTGAATATCTTCGGTTAATTGAGCGCCACCAAACGCTTCTTCACGAGAATAGATAATCTTCATATTCTCCATGACGCTGAAAGTAGTAACAGCAGAACCTACATCAGCCACAGCTATTGCATCTTTCGAAGTGCCAGCCGGAAAATCATTGCTCATTAAATCTATAGTATTTTCAATAGCGAAAGCTTCTATATCAACAATCTTGGCTGTAAGCCCACCCAACTCTATTGAAGCAACAACATTATCTACAACTTCTGTGCGCGATGCGGCAAGTAGAACTTCTACCCGATCAGGACCCTCTTGAGATTCGCCTATTACTTCAAAGTCCATCGCCACTTCTTCTAATGGAAACGGAATGTATTGATCGGCCTCGACTTGAATTTGACTTTCCATCTCATCATCAGATAGACCAGCCGGCATACTAATTACTTTTGTAATAACTGATGATCCGGCAACGCAAACCGCCGCCTGTTTAGTACGCGTACCTGACTTTTTAACCGCACGAGCTACAGCCTCGCCGACTGCTTCAATATCGTTTATAGTCTTGTCTGAGACTGAATTAGGTGGAAGTGCCTCAACTGAATAACTTTCCACACGGTATTTACCCCCGCTACGGCTAAGTTCAATCAACTTTATTGCAGTAGCGCTTATGTCGACACCTAATATTGGAACTGACTTTTTATTAAACGAAAACACTATTTTTTCCTTTTGAAGTCATTAGTTATATGCCATATGTGTAATACAACATTAACTTGTATTGGCTACTATAGCCAACAGAAATTTAAAAAACAATAGGTTTTGGGGGTTTTTTAACGTAATGCATTCAATTTTACACTTCTGTCAAAAAAGCAGAACATGTTGCGTAATTAAGATATCATCTACACAAGATGTTGCGTTTTTTCTTTAATTTTCTCCTTTCAATAATGGTTTTAGGCATAATTACCGTCGTAATTGTGTCTTGGTATGTGCTGCCTGGCCTCCCGGATATACAAACTTTAAAGGATGTAAAACTTCAGGTGCCTCTACGTGTTTATAGTCAGGAATTATCTTTAATTGCTGAGTTTGGCGAGAAAAGACGGGAGCCAATAAACGTAGAGGAAGTTCAACCGAAATTAAAACAAGCATTTCTGGCTGCGGAAGATGATCGTTTTTATGTTCACCCTGGCGTTGATTGGCAAGGAATCGCAAGAGCCGTTTATTCTTTAGTAAAAACAGGATCAAAAAAACAAGGTGGCAGTACAATAACAATGCAGGTCGCCAGAAACTTTTTTCTAAGTCGTGAAAAAACCTACTTAAGAAAACTCAATGAAATTTTCCTCGCATTTAAAATTGAACAAGAACTTAGTAAAGATGCCATTCTAGAACTGTATCTTAACAAGATATATTTAGGACAACGCGCTTATGGAGTAGCCGCAGCTGCTCAGGTTTATTACGGCGTTGATATCAACTCATTAAGCTTACCTCAGCTGGCAATGATCGCCGGCCTGCCAAAAGCGCCTTCAACAACAAACCCGATAACCAATCCCGAGCGAGCATTAATACGTAGAAACTATGTATTACAAAGAATGCTATTGCTTTCATATATTACTGAAGATGAATATGAGCTTGCTTTGAACGCCCCCATTAGTGCTTCATTGCATTCTGCTTCGATTGAACTTGAAGCACCTTATGTAGCAGAAATGGTCAGGAGTGATTTAGCTGAACAACAAGGTGACGCGGCCTATAGTAATGGGCTGTCAGTAACAACCACCATTCGCGACAAAAATCAAAACGCTGCCAATCTAGCACTGAAAAAGACATTGCTCGCTTATGATAAGCGGCACGGGTATCGAGGACCTGAGCATCATATCGAAGACATGCAGACAAAGACCGAGAATGAGATTGAAACTTTGCTTGAAAGCTTTTCGACGCTGGGCAATCTGTATCCAGGCTTGGTTACCCATGTCAATGAACAATCTGTTAGTGCTTATATTACAGGTATAGGTCAGGTTGAGATAAGTTGGGCAGGGCTTGAATGGGCAAGAAAATACATTAGCGAAAATCGTCGTGGCAGAAAGCTCAAAACTGCAGCAGAGGTTTTATCTCCAGGAGATGTTATCCGTTTAATCGAAACTGAAACTGGTGATTGGGCGCTGTCACAAATACCTGACGTCGAAGGTGGCTTGGTATCGCTGTCACCACTTGATGGAGCAACCTTAGCTTTGGTAGGTGGGTTTGACTTCTATAAAAATAAATTTAATCGCATAACTCAAGCTAGACGACAGCCTGGCTCGGGCTTCAAGCCATTTATATATTCTTCAGGAATTGAATGGGGTATGACAGCAGCAACAATCATTAATGATGCTCCTATTGTATTTGATGATCCGGGCATTGAAGATGGTTGGCGGCCTGAGAATTACAGCCGTAAAAGTTACGGGCCTACTCGATTAAAAGTCGCATTAACGCATTCTCGCAACCTTGTATCGATACGACTATTAGATGCTATAGGTGTTCCATTTGCACTTGAACACATTCAGAAATTTGGCTTTGATATAGACCAACTACCACACAACCTCTCTCTATCACTCGGAAGCGCGGAAATAACCCCGTGGGAAATGGCTCGTGGATATAGTGTTTTTGCAAATGGCGGGCATTTAATTAATCCATATTATATAAATCAAATTAAAGACTACAATGATGAGGTTATATTCCAGGCAAAACCTTTAGTGGTCTGTAATGAATGTATTGAAGATAAAGCAGACATATTAGTTGATACAACAGAACAAAATACACTATCGGAAGAGAATGAATTAATAGTCCCCGCACCAGAAGAAGACTTGAGCGTTGAAAAATTATATGCGCCTCGTGTAGTAAGCGCCCAGAATATCTGGATCATGAATTCGATAACACGCAATGTTATAAAGAATGGTACCGGCCGGCGCGCATTACAATTAAAACGTACTGACCTTTCTGGAAAGACCGGCACAACAAACGACCAACATGATGCCTGGTTCTCTGGTTTTAACTCTAATATTGTCACTATCTGCTGGGTTGGCTTCGACAAGTTTAGACCATTAGGGAGCAGAGAAACCGGGGCGAGTGCAGCACTGCCTATGTGGATTGATTATATGAGAGTCGCACTTGAAGGCATGCCTGAATCAATCATGGAACGGCCAGAAGGTCTGGTAAATGTACGTATAGATCCTGAAACCGGACAACTTGCTAATGCCAGTAATCCAGATGCAATTTTTGAAGTGTTTAGACTAGAACATGCACCAACATCAACAACAGAAACAAAACAACCTGATGTCTTCATACCTGATAATGAAGCTACATCTACTCCAGAACAGCTATTCTAATTAAGTCGTTATAGTGATGCGTCTTACAACTGGCGACCGCATAAGAAAAAATATTGCACACGAAGCTGCCAAACTAGTTGCGCAGGAAGGACTAGAAGATTTTTTATTGGCAAAGAAAAAAGCTGCTCAGAAATTAAACGTCCGCAATAAGCGGCTGCTACCCAGCAATAGTGAAGTTGAGCTTGCGCTGATTGAATATCAATCACTTTTTCACAATGAAAAACAACAACAAATAGTTTTTGAATTCAGAAAAACAGCGCACAGAGCAATGGAACTACTCGAGGAATATAACCCTCTGCTTGCTGGTTCCGTGTTGAGTGGTACGGCTAGTGAAAATTCAGAAATTATAATTCATATATTTTCTGACTCGCCTGAGGTTATATCTCTTTATCTTGAAAAAAAGGGTATCCCAATATCGCTTTGTGAACGTCGATTAAGAATAGAAAAGAAAAATCATGCCTATTTCACGGCACTGAAATTTATTGCCGGCAATATAAATATTGTTTTAATAATCTTGCCACATACATTCCAAAGAAATGCACCACTAGATCCAATAACACAACGTCCAATGAATCGCGCAACTTTAATCGACGTAAAAAGGCTAATTGATGATCAGTAAGTATTCATCAGTCATATGACCACGCATCCATTGATATTGCGTGTTGCCATAGCAACACCTTTGAGATGTTTGTTTGATTATCTGCCAGATGCTGCATCTAATCTAAAAAACTTACAGCCTGGACTCCGTGTATCGGTATCGTTTGGCCGACGCAAAGATATAACGGGTATTGTCGTGTCGATAAGCAATCAAAGCGATCATCCACAACATAAATTAAAAAAAATCAATCATGTGATTGATGAACATCCGGTATTTAACCATAAGCATTTGCGTTTGCTCAAATGGGCAAGTGATTATTATCATTACCCTATAGGCGAAGTCATTTTTTCAGCTTTGCCCTCATCATTAAGAAAAAATAATTCCATAACTAAATATAACGAGAAGATCTGGTGCTTAACAGAAAAAGGGGCCGATTTTGAAACCAAGCTCATTAAACAAGCACCTAAACAATCGCGATTATTAAATTATTTACAACAAAGAAGATCCCCTGCTAATGAGTCCGAGATCAACTCAATTTATTCAAGGTCGAAACCATCACTACTTTCGCTCGAGGAAAAAGGTTTAATCAGAAGAAGTACTGAAGATGTAACTGACGGGATTATTAAAATAAACAGAAGCCCATTCACGCTAAATAAAGACCAGCAGTCTGCAACCAAAGAAGTTCTAGAATCTATAGATAATGCTTCTATATTTTTACTGGATGGTTTAACGGGAAGCGGCAAGACGGAAGTCTATATGACGCTGATGGAGTCTGTCATTAGAGCGGGTAAACAGTGTTTGATTTTATTGCCTGAAATTGGATTAACGCCTCAACAAATACAACGATTCAAAGATCGCTTTGAAGTAAATATTGCCATTCAGCATTCGGGGTTGTCTGAGACTGAACGTACTCAATATTGGCTAGCGGCGAGATCGGGTAAAGCGAAAATAGTTATAGGTACGCGTTCTGCTATCTGGACACCACTTGCAAACCCGGGCTTATATATTATCGACGAAGAACACGACCTTTCTTACAAACAACAAGACGGCTTTCGTTATTCGGCCAGAGATATGCTTATAACACGTGCTAATCGCGATAAAGTACCAGCAATCCTCGGCTCAGCCACACCATCATTAGAAACGCTATATAACGTAAAAAAAGATCGTTATAAACACTTAATATTATCTACTAGAGCAGCAAATGCAAAACCGCCAACATATCGTTTACTGGATATCCGCGGTAAAAAAATGCATGGCCCATTATCACAAACGTTGGTCGATGAGATCACTGAACATCTAAATAATAAAAATCAGATATTATTATTTTTAAATCGTAGAGGATACGCAGTACATTTATTTTGCCATAGTTGTGGCTGGAAAGCTGAATGCACGCGATGTGAATTACCTTATACCTATCATAAGAATATAAACCGTCTTGTTTGCCATCATTGTGGTGTGACTAAACGGCATATTGAACAATGCCCTGATTGTAATGAACCTTTATTGCTTATGGGTCATGGAACCGAGCGAATCGAAGAAGTGCTTACAACTTTATTTCCCCAGGCGACCATTTCTAGAATTGATCGCGATACAACACGTAAGAAAAATGCCATGCATGATTATCTGGAAAGAATACAGTCTGGCGAAATTGACATAATGATTGGCACACAAATGCTTGCTAAAGGCCATCACTTTCCAAATGTCACGCTTACCGGCATAGTCGATGCTGATCGAGGCTTATTTTCAACTGACTTTCGCGCCAGTGAACGATTGGCGCAACTTTTTATGCAGGTCAGCGGTCGAACCGGCAGAGGTGTTAAAGAAGGGACTGTTGTTGTACAAACCTATCACCCTGAACACCCGCTGTTTGAACAACTTATAAAGCATGGGTATAACTATTTTTGTAATTCTCTGTTGCAAGATAGAAATCATTCCTCATTACCACCATATTCACATATGGTGTTCTTACGGACTGAGGCACATAATGCTAATGATGCAAAACACTTTATTAATGATGCCGCAATGCAACTAAACCAACTTACAAATAACAAACTATTATTATTCGGACCAATTCCTGCGCTGATTGAAAAACGTAGCGGACGCTACCGCTATCAATTAATTATCCAGTCTCAAAGTAGAAAAGCGTTGCATACCTATTTGGACCGGTGGTTAGATAAAATTGAAAGCAGCAAGAGTGCAAAAAAGGTACGTTGGTCATTAGATGTAGATCCTCAAGATATGGCTTAACTAATTATTATGAAAAAATACCATTTACTTATCGTCCTTCTGGCTTGCTTAACCTGGAGTTCAGCTTTTTCATCATCCGGTCTGGATGTAAAAATCAGTAATGAAATCGATTTTGTCGATGTTAAGCACAAAGGCAAGACCGTCCGGATTCAAAGAGAGCAATCTTCTGATAACACCATTAATCCGGACTATGCAAAAACATCCAGACAATGCCCACCATTTTGTATCCAGCCAGGAAAACTTGCTGAAGGTGTAGAAACCATTGGAGAATTAGAAATTCTGGATTATTTGGTGCGCATGACAAATGGTGACCATTCTATTTTGGTAATTGATTCGCGGACTGAAAGCTGGGTAAAGAAAGGCACTATTCCGGGTTCGTCGAATATTCCATGGACTATGTTAAAACAGGAAGCCGGTGCTGACCCATTCCAAATAGCAGACATATTAGAAAACAGATTTGGTGCGGTTAGTATTGAAGGCCTATGGGATTTTTCCAGTGCCAAAACCCTTGTCCTGTTCTGTAATGGGCAGTGGTGTGGGCAATCGCCTTCTAACATTAAAACCTTACTGCGATTTGGCTATCCAGCTCATAAACTTAAATGGTACCGCGGAGGCATGCAAAACTGGGAGAGCCTTGGTTTGACTGTCGTCAAATAAACACGTGCCCAACCTTTTCCCCCGCCATTAAAAAATAAAGCGTCTATTCGGCTATAATGAATCGAAACAAAAAGAAAGATTTACAGCCGGTTCACTTATGGCCGAACAGCCTCTACAATGTGTGACTTTTTTGAGACAGCCTAAATTGAAAAAGCAAATCCAAGAATTACTCCTCCAATCTTTAGCGGTATTAGAGTCAAAAGAAATAATACCTGCAAGTAATGATCTTGTAATTAAGATAGAAAATTCTCGTGGCTCAAAGCACGGTGATTTTGCTTCTAATATCGCAATGACATTGGCAAAAACGGCCAAGACTAATCCTCGTCAGTTAGCACAAAATATCATTGACAAACTTCCCGAGTCTGACGTGTTGGAACGAGTTGAAATTGCTGGCCCGGGGTTCATTAACTTTTTTCTAAAACAAAATGCTCATCAGGCAACGGTCATTGATATTTTAAATAAAGGCCACCAATACGGTGATTCGATTGTTGGCGCAAACACACCAACCTTAATTGAATTCGTTTCAGCAAACCCAACCGGTCCTTTACACATTGGACATGGTCGTGGCGCTGCCTATGGTGCGGCAGTTGCCAGCTTGCTTAAAAAAACAGGTTTTGATGTCAGTTGTGAATATTATATAAACGATGCCGGCCGACAGATGGATATACTCGCCATCAGTGTCTGGCTACGCTATTTACAACATAGCGGCACAGACGTCCCTTTTGCTGAGAATGCTTATCAGGGTGATTACATAACTGACATCGCTGTTAAATTACATAACGAACATGCCGGGGAATTTATACTTCCCGCTGAAAGCTTTATAGCGTTGTTTAAAGAAGAAGACCCCGAATTAAAGATCGATAGCCTAATTAAATATTGTATCGATAATCTCGGCGAAGAGAATTATCGAATTGTATTTGATGCAGGCCTAGATTCAATCCTGATCACAATTAAAAATGATCTGATCGGTTTTGGTGTTGAATTTGATAACTGGTTTTCAGAACGTTCACTAGTAGAAAGCAACACAGTAAAACAATGCATTGCAAAATTAATTAAGAATGACTGGGTCTATGAAAAAGATGGTGCCCAATGGTTTCGTTCCAGCAAGCTCGGCGATGAAAAAGATCGCGTATTAATAAGAGAAAATGGACAAGCCACCTATTTTGCATCTGATGTTGCATACCACCTTAACAAGGTAGAACGTGGTTTCGAAAAGATCATTGATGTTTGGGGTGCTGATCATCACGGCTACATTGCCAGAGTAAAGGCGTCCATGCAGGCACTTGCATTATCACCTGAGAAACTGGAGATACTATTAGTTCAGTTTGCAACGCTTTATCGCGGTAAAGAAAAGTTACAAATGTCTACACGCTCAGGAGAGTTTATTACTCTTAAGGAACTTCAAGATGAAGTTGGTAAAGATGCGGCACGCTTTTTTTATATTATGCGAAAAAGTGAGCAACATCTTGATTTTGATCTGGAACTGGCAAAATCGGAATCGAACGACAACCCCGTTTACTATATACAGTATGCCCATGCGCGAATCTGTAGTGTTTTTAGGCAATTGGCAGAAAAGGGCATTAAATATCAGCAGGCCGTAGCTTTAAAAGACGTTTCAAGCCTTAATGAACCGCATGAAATCAAGTTGCTTGCAACTCTTGCTAGATATCCCGATGTAATAGAAAATGCGGCTATTACTTATGAACCACACCAGTTAGCTTATTATCTTAGAGACCTGGCAAATGATTTTCATACTTACTACAACGCAAATCAATTTTTAGTTGAAGATGATGTGGTCAGAAATGCACGCCTAACCTTGATAGCGGCGACTAAACAAGTAATACGGAATGGGTTGTCTCTTCTAAGCGTAAGCTCTCCAGAGGTAATGTAGTGTCAAGAGATTATAAAAATATTAAACCGAAAAAACTCCCACCGCTTACGCAACGATTCAGTGGTGCACTTTCATTTCTAACAGGCCTGAGCCTGGGTTTATTTATTGCTGTAATCGTTTATTTTTATGAGCATAGTGCCTCTATCGAAAAGAATAATCTCTTGCTTGTAGATGAACCTGTCATAGATGATAAGAGTTTTGCTGATAATGAGAACGAGGATGTCGCTCAACTACCTGAACCGCAGTTTGATTTCTACAAAATATTACCGAACAAAGAGGTTAATATTTCAGAATGGGAATCAGTCGAAGAAGACACAACAAGCACACAAAAGAATGAACAACCCGTTATGTTTGTTTTACAAGTTGGCTCATTCAAGCAGTTTGGCGCCGCTGATGAAATAAAAGCCAAGCTGGCAATGATGGGCGTCACCGCAGATATTCAACGTGTGGTCATTAATGGGCAGGATGTGCGCCATCGAGTTAGAATTGGTCCTTATAAAAACACCGAAAAATTACAACAAGCACGTGACCGACTATTAGCTAATGACCTGGATTTCATGTTGCTAAAACTTAAGATGGAAGACATATAACAGGCAATCACTAACTTTCATAGTCTCTCTATGCTTTAATTGACATCTATTTATTTCAAGTCGAGAGATATCAAGTATCTCAGCAATCCCTGAAAAGATTGGGCAACAAATTGATTCCCTTCAAGAAGGCAGTTGCTTTGGTGAGATGGGCTATTTAGCGAGAGCAAAACGTTCGACATCGGTGATTGGCCGTCTTGCAGATACAACCGCTATTCTTACTCAGACCATTATGCGACCCATGGACGGTGAAAATACTGACACCAACAGTAGGCGCTTTAAGCGACGCGATAACAATTGCGAGTGCGAGTGCGAACCAATTATTAACCGGTTTAGACATAGCCAAACAAATTTCCAGCAAAAAACTAAATTAAATTATTGATACTAAAGTTGGAGCGGGTGATGGGAATCGAACCCACATTCTCAGCTTGGGAAGCTGATGTTCTGCCTTTGAACTACACCCGCAAATTGGCTTGAAATTAGGAATATATTAATGTTCAGGTCTAGAAATGCCGCTTAATACACAAGGATACATACTAGCCCAGCCTTTACTACTGGGCGAGCTTGGTAGATAACGTTTAAAGTGTGTGGCTCAAATAGTATTTTAGTGTACTATTTACACTGAAAATACGAGCTAAACCGATGATAATTCTGGAAATAAGAATATCAGCTAAAATGTATGCAATAGTTGTAGAACAAATGTAAAGAATCAAGAAGTTACTATAACTACATAAGTTTAGTTCTAAAATGTTAAAAAGGACTATAGGCCAAATCTTAAAATGGGTGACTCTAAAAAAACAGTAGTTGTAGTAGATGATAATGCTACTGTGCGAGCACTTTTTGAGCGTAGCACGGAGGATCTAACTCTCGATTTAATCAGTTTTAGCTCTGCCGAAGCGGCTATGGAATACCTTGGCGAGAATAAACCAGACCTGTTATTCCTCGACATCATCATGCCTGACAAAGATGGCTTAACCTTCTTGTCAGAATTAAGAAAATTACCACTGCATCGGGACACTGCTGTAATAATGATTACTTCGAAAGATTATGCACAGGATAGAACGGTCGCTAATGAGCTCGGGGCACTAGAATTTATCACCAAACCGATGCCAATGCGGGCGATTAGCGATATAATCACCAATCATATTAATAACGATAATCCTTATAATTAGTATTATATAACGTATGGCAAAGTCCTATCTCCGCTTTTGGGGCGTACGAGGATCGTATGCCGCACCCTTTCCAACGCATCTAAAAGTTGGGGGCAACACATCGTGTGTTGAGGTAAATGTAGATGATCATGTACTTATCTGTGATGCAGGTACCGGTATAATCCCGCTCGGCAACAGACTCGCAGCGGAAGCAAAGAACAAAGAGTTATTGATTCTTTTGACGCATTACCACTGGGACCATATCTGCGGCCTGCCATTTTTTGTGCCCGCATTTATCCCTGACTGGCATATAAATTTTTTCGGTCCAGGTGAGTCAATTCAGGAAATGAAACAAAAGCTTGATTCCCAAATGCAAGCGCCTTATTTCCCAGTTGGCACAGAAACCTGGATGGCCAAGATTAACTATGTTAATCCAAGAGAAACAAAATTAAGCCATGGCCCAATTGAGATAAGCTATTACAGTGTCCACCATCCTGGCGTTACCTATGGCTATAAAATCAAGGCGGGCAGCAAGACCATTATTTATGTCTCTGATAATGAATGTCAGTTTCTCGATAAATCGATCAAGCAAAAAATGACCGAATTCAGCGAAGAAGAACAAATAATGTTCGAGGATATGAATCGAGAAGAGTACGGATACGAATTAGAAACGATACGGGCCGCTGATATTCTCATTCATGATGCGCAATACACCCCCGAAGACTATGAAACAAAACGCGGGTGGGGTCATTCTTGTTATGTTGATGTTGTAAATTATGCGATAGATGCGGGCGTTAAAGATTTATATCTTTATCATCACGACCCTTATAATGATGACAATGCTATCGATAAGATTTATGAAAAATGCCTGGAAATACTTCAAGAACGAGACACCTCATTAAGGTGCCATATTGCGCGGGAAGGCTTGGAAATACCTCTAGATTAATAAGATCTCAATACGTAAGTCCTGTTAAATCCTCAATATAATTAATGGAAATTTTACTTAACGGTGCCCCTCATTCGATTGAACAACGCTGTACGATCGAATCTCTGATTGCGAACCTGGAGCTGGATGGTAAATTCGCAATTGAAATAAATAAGAACATTGTCCCACGAAGCGAATACCCCAGTACCCAACTACACGCGGGCGACAACATTGAAATCGTAAACGCCATCGGCGGTGGATAACTTTTCACACATCTTTTTTAAAATTAACTATGTCAAACTCAAGCACAGATGCCCTCACTCTAGCAGGCATTGATTATTCATCCAGGTTATTAGTCGGTACAGGCAAATATAAGGATATGGATGAGACAAAGAATGCCATTGAGACTAGCGGAGCACAAATTGTGACCGTGGCAATTCGTCGATCTAATATTGGACAAAATAAAAATGAGCCCAACCTCTTGGAGGTGATTTCACCTGATAAATATACCATCTTGCCCAATACTGCAGGCTGTTACGATGCCGAATCGGCCGTTAGAACTTGCAGACTAGCTAGGGAGTTATTAGATGGACATGATTTGGTAAAGTTAGAAGTCCTTGGGGATAAAAAAACATTATTCCCAGATATTCCGCAAACGCTTGAAGCAGCAAAACAGCTGACAGATGATAACTTCAAAGTTATGGTCTATACATCAGACGACCCGATTATGGCAAAAAGGTTTGAAGAAATGGGTTGTGTTGCAGTAATGCCGCTAGCAGCGCCGATCGGCTCCGGACTAGGCATTCGCAATCCATATAACATTCGCACAATTGTTGAGAATGCCAATGTCCCTATTCTGGTCGATGCCGGTGTTGGCACGGCTTCAGACGCTGCTATTGCTATGGAATTGGGCTGTGACGGAGTCTTAATGAATACCGCCATTGCAGAAGCAAAGAACCCCGTACTTATGGCAAGCGCAATGAAAAAAGCCATTGAGGCTGGTCGTGAAGCTTATTTAGCTGGAAGAATGCCTAGACGAGCTTATGCCAGTGCGTCATCACCTATCGATGGCCATTTTTTTTAAAATCTTTTATATAGAATTAATATCCTGCACACCACCACTCATTGCCCCTTGAAAGAAAATACAATAAAAAATAATACCATCCGCAGTTATGTTAAACGCGAAGGCAGATTAACTAGCTCACAGCAATATGCTATAGACAACTATTGGGATAGACATGGTGTTGATTTCAGCCCTGCTTGTCTCGTTCTGCAAGCCTTATACAAACGGCGCGCTCCGCTCATTCTGGATATTGGTGTTGGCACAGGCGACTCGACATTTAATCACGCTCAAACACATCCTGAAAATAACTACCTTGCAATAGAGGTCCATCGCCCGGGTGTTGGCCAACTATTGAATAATATTGAGTCTAATAACTTAACCAACATCAAGATTAGTAATAATGATGTTATTGATGTACTACAAAATCAGATCCCGGATCGCGCCATAAGCCAAGTATTTATTTTTTTCGCTGACCCCTGGCCCAAAACGAAACATCAGAAACGAAGACTTATTAACGATCAATTGATCGAATTAATAAAGAGAAAAATTGCAAGACATGGCCGTTTACATATAGCTACAGATTGGCAAGATTATGCTAAACACATTCAGAGACTATGCCATTCGGATCCTGAACTTATTAATTTATCGGGTAACAAATTATATTCTTCGCCAAGACCAAACTGGCGCATTAGAACACGTTATGAGGCTCGCGGATTGAGACTTAATCATAATGTCTGGGATTTTTGTTACGGATTTAATCTAAACCGTTAAAAAACAAGATCCTGAAATGAGTGAATAACATCAAACTCTGCTGTTTCCTGTTCAGGGTTTTGGCTATCGGGTTTTGCTATGGTGAACAAGTTTTTAATACCAAATTCTCTAGCGGCTCTCAATACGGTTAAGTTGTCATCAATCAATAGGGTTTCATCGAGGTTAAATGGAACCTCTAATTGTAACTTTTGCCAAAAAGACTGCTCTTCCTTTGCATGACCAATCGTATGAGCACTTATAATTCGATCAAAAAAAACATCTATCCCGGTTTTTTCTACCTTCATCTTGATTAAATCTTCATGCGCATTTGTCACCATGACTACTGAATATGCTGATTCATCAAGCCGCTTAAGAAACGTCTCTGCATGTGGACGATACTTAATTAAATGTTCAACATTCGCCTTCAGTTCTAATACGTTAAAATTTAATCGTTCAGTCCAAAAGTCCAGGCAATACCAGGAGAGTGTCCCGGCTTCTTTTGCATACCAGTCGTGTAGTTTTGCTTTAGCAAGCTCTGCACTCATATTATTCATCTCGCCCCATTTTACCGGCATATATTCCTGCCAAAAATAATTATCGAAATACAGATCGAGCAGTGTTCCATCCATATCTAGCAATACCGTTTTAATGGGTTTCCAATCAATGTTAGCTTTCATGTTATTTCAAGACAGGTAGAATGAGTTACAGAAGTGACAAGGATAACAAAGCAGACCGAATGAATGAAATTAAACATCAAGAACTAGAAGAACTTACTTCTGAAATTTTGAAGATTTCCTGTCTGGCCGGAGACAGGATATTGGAAATCTATGAAACAGATTTTTCAGTAGAAAATAAAAGTGATAACTCCCCTCTGACTGCAGCTGACATGGCGGCACATAATACGATTTGTGAGCAATTAACAAAATTAACACCTTCCATCCCAATACTGTCCGAAGAATCATCACATATTAATTTTAGCGACCGTCAAAAATGGAACCAATACTGGCTAGTTGATCCCCTCGATGGAACTCGTGAATTTATAAAGCGTAATGGCGAATTTACGGTAAATATTGCCTTGATAGAAAATCATTGCTCAATTATGGGCGTCATCCACATTCCCGTAACGGGCATCAGTTACACTGCTGCAATCAATAATGGCGCCTATAAATATGAAGCGAATGGAAATAAAACACGAATTTTTATAAGACAAACTATCGATGACGCTATAACCATTGCCGGTAGTCGTTCTCATGGCAATGAACAATTACAGGCCTTTATTAATAGCTTACCAAACCCAGAGGTATTGTCGGTCGGGAGTTCAATAAAATTCTGCCTTGTTGCGGAAGGAACAGCCGATATATATCCACGATTTGGCCTTACCTCCGAGTGGGACACAGCTGCGGCGCAAGCTATTGTTGAAGAGGCCGGTGGAATGGTAATCGATACAGATTACAAACGCCTTGAATATAACACCAAAGAGTCCTTGCTAAACCCTCCATTCCTCGTGATTGCAGATAAAGAATTTGATTGGCAACAATATATCTAGTTACTAGTTTAAGCCGGCATTATTAACACATTAAAAACGACCTGAAACTCTGGCAGCTAACTGGAGACCAAATCATTTCCGCAATTATCCGTTATATTTAAAGATATAATGCAGAAAAACTCGAACTGAATCATTGAGTAACTGAAAACTAACACCGAAACTACGCCGAAATTCTGAGAGGTCACCAAATCACCCGGCTCAGTGAAATTAAGTATACATTTTAGCGATAATGGTTAATATAAATTGATGCCTATAGAATTTAATCACACCAGCAGCAATAAATATCATTCTATGAGAAACATACTATTTGTTTTTCCAGCACCTTCTTATGCATAGGAGCTAATGTGAAAAAGTTCTTTATCTATTTCGGGCTAGGACTCATTGTTGCGGCAATAGTCATCTCCATATATGTCTTCATTCCATCACAATTTGAAGTCTTTGATAACAAACTCCGAGACATGCTCTTCATCAACCGTGGCACCATTGAGCCAACTGGACATGTTGTAATTGTCGATATCGACGAACGTTCAATCAAGGAGATCGGTCAGTTCCCTTGGAAACGCAACGACGTAGCCAAGATGATTAATAATTTAGGTAAAGCAGGAGCTGTCGCAATAGGGTTCGATATCATGTTTCCGGAACCTGATAAATCATCCCCGCATCGCGTTATATCTGAGCTTGGTATCGAAGATATCGTGCCTAAGGATAAACAGATCAACTATGATGAATTGTTGGCTTCTGCTGTAGCGAAAACACCTACTATCCTGGGGTACACGTTTGATTTTGATGGGAGAGAAATTCATAAGCACAAAAAGGCTCCAAAAATCACAGCAACCTTTATCAGAAGAAACAAAGGGGAGCAAGAATATATTCCGGAAGCTGATGGCGTCATTACCAATATTCCAATAATCCAGAATGCCTCAAGCACCAGTGGCTTCTTTAATGTCCGGCCTGATAGCGATGGCGTAATCCGTTCTGTTCCACTTGCACTTACATATGATTCCAATGTCTACCCATCTCTTGCTCTGGAACTCGCTCGTATGGCTTTCGAAGAAGAGCGTATTGAGATCATTTATGATGCATTCGGCGTGCGCTTAATTAATCTTGGTGAGCGAGAAATACCAACTGATAAATATGGTCGAATTGCAGTTAACTTCAGAGGCCCGTCTTCTACCTTTAACTACATCTCCGCGGTTGATATCATCAGAGGAGACTTCAAGCCAGCTGATATAGAAGGCAAGATTATACTTATCGGCACCTCGGCTGCGGGTCTTCTTGATTTAAGAATCATGCCTTATGATGCTGTTTACCCAGGAGTAGAAGTCCATGCAAATGTAGTTGACAACATCATTGCCGGCGATTTCCTTCATATCCCCGCTGCTATAGCACCTGGAATTAATATCACCATCATTCTTATTCTGGCAATTTTTGTTGTCATGACTATTGGATACAGTAGCGCATTGGCTCTCCCATTTATCATTGCTGTTACAGCATTTTTACTGCTCTACTTCATTAACTATCTACTCTTCACTGAGGGAATTATCCTAAGTATTTTCTATCCACTCTTCACTCTGATAATTGGCGCATTGGCATCAATTATTACTGGCTATTTCTTTGAAACTAAACAAAAGAACCTTATCAGAGGTAAGTTTGCCTCTAAAGTTTCCCCACAAGTCATGGAAGACATCATCAAAAATGCTGCTAGTGGTGAGAATGCTTTCATCGCCAAGGAACATGAGATTTCCGTTACCTTCTCTGATGTTCGTAACTTCACCAATATTTCTGAAGCAGCAGGTGATGCTAATACGTTGATTCAGTTTTTAAATCAATATATGGATGACATGACAAGAATCATCACAAAGTATGAAGGGACCGTCGACAAGTTTATTGGTGATGCGATCATGTCATACTGGAATGCCCCTGCGATCGTTAAAAACCATGCAGAAAAGTCGGTTGACGCAACACTTGACCAGATACATGCTGTTGCACCTCTCAATGTAAAAGTTAAAAAAGATCAACGTTTCACTAATATCTGCAAGATGGCAGAAGACATGGGGGTTGAACCCATTGAGATAGGCATCGGCATCAACACAGGTATCGCAACGGTTGGCGAAATGGGTAGCAGTGGACGTAGTGACTATACCGCGATTGGAGACCCTATCAATTTGGGCGCACGTCTTGAGACACTCTGTAAATATTATAACTCAATGTGCAATATATCTAGTCATACCAAAGAACGCATCCCACAAAATAAATATATCTTTAGATTTCTAGATCTCGTTACCGTTAAGGGACAGTCGGTTCCTGTTGAGATATGGCAAATAATCGACTATGCAGATCTATCTAAGACCCAATGGGAGACGCCACTCTATTTGTCACGTTCAGTTTCATATGATGTAGATATTGAAGGTAATACGGTTATCTCGAGTCTTGATGGCGGTATAAGTGGCGCGGTAGAAAAACAACGACTATTAGATGAGCTAGAATATTACAATAACGGCATCAAGGCTTATAAAGAAGCAAAGTTTGAAGATGCATTAAAGATCTTCAGGGATATTCAGGACAACTGGCCTGATAAGACCAATAAAAATATATACAACATCTATATTGAGCGATGTGAACACTATATTGAAGAACCTCCTGGTGACGACTTTAATGGAGTCTTCGTACATAAGACGAAGGGTTAGAGAAAAAATTCACAGTTTTTCTCTGGAAGGTAAGGTTTCTTATGGCATTAGTTAAAGCTGAATAATATCTGGGTGTTTTGTTTTTTTCAGATACGAGGCCAATATACGATAAGTATCGATATCAAACATCAAATTATTGTCTTCAAACAATTCTAGTTGCTCAAGTTGAGTTTCATGTTGAATCGTACCTAGATAACACCAATGATCAAACAAATGGACATCGGTTTTTTTCCTGTCTGCACTGATCTCACGTATACCTATACGCCCTTTGTAAGGCCATGCTTGGTTACGCAGTGGCATGAGGGCTTGCATTAGACGGATGCGATGCTGCATTTCCGATTCCTGCCCTATACATGCGCCTCGACATCTTTTTAGCTGATAAGCGAAACATTTACCTTTGCCAGTTTCAAGCCCCAATAACTTTTCACAAAGTTGATGCTCTTTTGCTAACTGCGATAATTTTTCTTTTGCTTTTTTACTAGTCTTGAACAAACCAAAATGTTTATCGATTTTTTGAAGATCCATAGTTTTTGCTGTACTTATAGTAGGTAATGAATACTCATCGTCTATATCCCAGTAAATTGTGATAAGCCTGTCATAACGACGCAATCGATAGTTATAAACAGGTAGTTCTTTCTTAATCAACTTCGCCTCCAGCAGCAGAGCACCCAGTTCCCCCGCAGTTTCGATACAATCAATTGAAGCAATATTCTGACTTATTTTCATCTCTTTAGTATGTTGATAATCACTGGAAAAATGTGACAGCACGCGTTCCCGCATGCGAACACTTTTACCTACATATAACAACACACCTTTCTTATCATAAAACTGATAAACACCTGAATCACTTGGTACATTGTCGATCTGCTCCTCGGATAGTAGAGATGGCAGGCTAGGTTTCTTAAGTAATTGGGTAATGACGTTGTCCACATCTTCGGCATCTAGTTGTGAGTAAAGAGCACACATAAAATCAAACAGCACTCGGGCGTCACCACAAGCCCTATGTCTGCCACTGCATATGAGGCCATGTCTGTGCATGATGCTATCAAGGTTATGACGCTGTTGATCAGGAAACAAGGTTCTGGATAGCTTCATTGTGCATAAAACAGATGCTTTAAACTTCACGCCACAGCGCTTGAACTCATTCTTGATAAATCCATAATCAAATCTCGCGTTGTGTGCAATAAAAACGAAGCCCGATAAACGCTCCAGGACTTCTTTACTGACTTTTTCGAAGGTCGGCGCAACACTGACCATGTCATTGTTGATGCCGGTCAGATGCTGAATATGTTCAGATATCCAGGTTTCCGGATTAATAAGTGTTTGCCACTCAGAGACAAGTTTGCCGTCTTTCATTGTCAGGATAGCGAGTTCAATAATGCGGTCTCGAGTAGCATTGCCCCCCGTCGTTTCTATGTCAACAAATGCGATATCCTTGGCAAACATTCTCAGAGCTATGTTTTTATAATTTCTATAACGTAACCAAATGGTTCATCAATATAGATAGCAGCGGCACCATCATGATGCGGGGTTAAGTCACCGTATTTTTCTGCATCTTCATACTGTACTGCCAAATGGGGCGGGTGTTGTCCAGCTATTACAACAGCCAGAGAAATATTTTCAAATTTCAACATGGCTCAAGTTGCAACCTGATATATCACATCGATGTCGAATTGCTTTTGATTCCAGCCTAGAGCTGACTTAACGTTATCAAATTGTAATGCGATGTGATGTATTTTATTCATAGTTATACCAAAGTTAAATGGTTAGTGTAATGTTTTCAAGATTTGTAAAACTACCTCTAATAGGTTCAGTTATAGCCAGGATCTGACTTCGCATTTGAATTGACGATAATCAACACCGAATTTCTTTTCCAGTATTTTTTTCTTCAAATATAAATAAAGATTGAACTATCCAGATAAAGAATGGAATAAACAAGAAGGGAATTAAAGAACCAAGAATAATAGCTATAATAGATAGTACCATCAGCATACTCAGGCACATTGGGTTTCGAGTTACCTTATAGAACCCACCTCGCATAAGACTTGTTGTCTCTTCGAAAGGTTTTGCGATGTGCCTGCTTTCTTAAATAGCATTGCTGACCAGAATAAAAAAAGATACCGATTATGATCAAAGGGATTCTAAACCATGTGTAGGGAGGAGCAATTAATTGTATAACCGGAAAATAGCAGTGAGAGCCAATAATTAAGAACGGCGTTATGAGAAAACAAACAGGCGGTTTAATGTTTTGATTAAAATGATTTATATTATTTATTAAAGGCTATTATATCACCAGCCCATAGTCCCCGGTTCGCCCTTGAACGGACCAACCAAATTGGACGTCACCCAGCCGCCGTAAAAATTGCCTGGTTGTGGCGTAACTTTTTCATCATCCACATAGCAGGCATCCATAACATGTGCATAAAAAGCGACATGGTCCTTCAAAGCAATAAATCTAGTACTTGGTTTATGGTAAGCCCAGGCAACATGAGTAAGTTCTCGGTTATTCGAAACTATATCGAAATAGTTTGCGATGCCTTTCCATTCACAAAAACTATTGTCGCTGGTTTCCTTTAGTTTTTGCATATCAATATCGGCTGGTGGTAGGTAATAGGTAGGGGGATGACTGGTTTCGAGTATACATAAGGCGGTTTTAGTATCAGCCAATACCTCTCCATTAAGTATGATATGAACACGTTTATCACAATGTCGCAGTGCTGGAGGTCGAGGATAGTCCCAGACTGATTCCTGTCCGGGACCGACTTTTTCTTTTTTTATAAATACCATCTGACTATCTCCAAAAAAATGATAAAGTGCTACAGCATAAGAATCATGGTTAGCTTAAAAAAGTTCTAATAGCTGATTAGACGAATCTTTACTTACGTTACGCATTACTTCTATAAATTTTGTATAGATAAGCATATATCGGACAGTCTTATTTCAATTTCAGTTCCGTATACATCTATTTCAATGATAATAATAAAAGCATCTAGACGATTAGTTAACTTGATTTAACTTTAATCTTATCGATTTAAATAAATATGATGCTATGAACTTTTTCTAGCTCAAAAATCATATAATGTATGAAATTTTTTTTATTTACGGTCTCCATTACAATTACGATTGATAGTTTGGCTCATGATGCTGAGATCATAATGCGCGATCTCATCTGGCAAAAGCGTGTTCTATTGGTATTCACACCTGATAGCATTAACATAAATTACCAGTGACAATATATAATACTGACGAAAATAGCAGCAGGCATGGAGGAGCGAGAAATGACGGCCATATGCGCCATGTCGGATGGTAAGCTCTTGATAGATAATAACGAGCAGTCACTGACAGCTGATGATTTCTATCAACGCTTTGTCGTAGCCGGGAAACAATTCAGCGTTATGCTTGTTGGTAAAGACGGCAAGGTTAAACTGGACAGGCATAAACCGGTATTTACTAAAGAATTGTTTGCACTGATAGATGCAATGCCAATGCGCCAGCACGAGATGCAGCAGGATGATTGAACTTGAAAAAATATTTACCAATCGTAAACTGCTTGTAAAGCATGTGAGCGAAATTAGTCCTTGGCTACAAGACAGTAATGCCAGCTCGATTACGGGTGGCATTAGCCAGGCTGAACGACAGTTGCAGGATATCGATCCGATTGAATATTGCCGTACACGCAATTTCCTTAACGGCAAGGTAACCAAACTATCACCGTATATTCGCCATGGCATGTTGACCCTCGACCGTGTACGTAACGAGGCGCTGTCGCTATGCAAGGATCCGCAACAGATTGAAAAATTTATTCAGGAGCTCGCATGGCGCGACTACTGGCAGCGCATTTACCAGCGACACCCCACGCATATCTGGGACGATATTGAGTCTTATAAGACGGGTTTCCAGGCTGATGAATACGAAGATGAGTTATCGGCAGATATTGCAACGGCAAATACGGGTGTCGCCTGTATTGACCAGTTCATCGAAACGCTATTGCGAACCGGTTATATGCATAATCATACCCGTATGTATGTGGCTGCCTATATCGTACACTGGCGTAGGATAAAGTGGCAGGCTGGAGCCAAATGGTTTTTACATCACCTAATAGATGGCGATCCCGCCAGTAATAACTTCTCCTGGCAATGGGTGGCCAGTACCTTTAGCAACAAACCGTACATATTCAATTTGGATAACGTGCGCAAGTATGCGCACGCAGAAATCAACACAAACTCCAGCGAAAATGCAGTGCTGGATGCCAGTTATGAAATTCTGACTCTTAATCTGTTTCCAAATAAAGGAACGGAACAATGACAGCGCTGGTCTGGCTTCATGAGGATGCCTTACGCCATGACCACCCAGTATATACAGCAGCTGGCGAAGATGTCATTAGCTGCTTTTTCTGGGATGAAGATTATCTGCAGAAAATGGACTACGGCTTTAAGCGACTGGTCTTCATCTATGAAACCCTATGCGAACTGCCGGTGACTATCATCCATGACTCAACCGTAGAGGGTCTGATCAGACTCGCAGAAAATCAGAGCTGCGAAACAATTTATATCCCGGCAACGCCAAATCCGCTATTGCAAGAAATAATCGTTGAACTGGAACATCGCTTGCTCGTCGTCATCGTTGAAGATACTCCCTTTGTGTCTCTGACCAAAGATTTGGATATGAAGCGTTTCTTTCGTTACTGGAACAAGGCTAAAAAGCTGGCGATGCAACCCTCCGACTCCTGACACATAGGATTGTACTTAAGCAAAGCGATACTTAAACTGGACTTATGAAACGAATAGCTATTATCGGTGCTGGAATGGCCGGCCTGACTCTCGCCAATGAACTCAAGGCTGTCGCCGACGTACAGGTCTATGAAAAATCAAAAGGCTATGGCGGACGCATGGCGACCCGCTGCAGAAACAACTATCAGTTTGATCATGGCGCACAATTCTTTATCGCCAAGACCCCGGCTTTCAAGGAATTCCTACAACCTTTTATCCAGCAAGACGTGGTAGCACGTTGGGATGCCCGTTTCGTTGAATTAACCGGGAATGAGGTGACTTATCGCTGGACATGGACTGATGAAGTGCCTCATTACGTCGCAGCATCTTCTATGAGTACGCTTGGTAAGGCCATGGCAAAAGATTTGCCCGTGCAGTTGGGGACGCATGTTAATGAAATAAAAAAAAACGGACAGCAATGGCAACTGACTGACAGTGAAGGAAAGGTACTCGGCAGTTATGAGTGGGTCATATTGGCAATCCCAGCCAAACAGGTTATTGAACTGGTCCCGGATGAATACGAATTTTGCAAAGAGGTCGCAGAAAAAAACATGACCGCATGCTATTCATTGATGCTTGGCTTTAAAGAAGCACTGCCATTGGAGTGGGATGCGGCACTGGTTAAAGAGACTGACATTAGCTGGGTATGTAATAATCACAGCAAACCCGGCCGCGCCAGTCACTATTCGCTCCTGATCCATTCTACGAATCAATGGGCCGAAGAAAATATTGAGCTGGATAATGAAGCAGTAACAAAATTTCTCATACAGGAAACCAGTGCTGTCATTGAACAGGATGTGTCGGTTGCAGAGCATATTGATATGCATCGCTGGCGCTATGCGAATATCCAAAAACAGTATGGTGACAGATCTTTCATCGATAATAGCAACAGGCTCGCAGCTATTGGTGACTGGTGTATTAAAGGCCGGGTTGAATCAGCCTTTCTTAGCGGACTGGATGGAGCAACAAAATTAAAACAACTACTCTGAACAAGAAATTAACATCGATTGCGAAACAAAATTAGGCCTTCTTGTTATAAATTGTCAGACAGAGGCCTTAAAACGACTTTATATCGATGGGAAATAGTAAAAAATTGATCGGCTTATCTAAAAACCAATCTATGAAAGAATGATGGTGGCCAGGGACAGAATCGAACTGCCGACACGAGGATTTTCAGTC
>JGI20155J14468_10000032_pt1 | contig 100383 bp, 99 predicted proteins | sample COG_05_FD_14468 | JGI IMG/M metagenome (IMG submission 14468) | reverse complement strand
GCGCCTAATAAACCTCTTCCTCCTCTTGAAAGAGCATTCATGAAAATGGTGCTCAGCAAAGAAGGACAAGAAGTTGTTATAAAAGACGGATATATTCCTTTACCTGCAGTAGTTGTCAGGAAGTACCTTGCGACTTCGCTAGCGAAATAAAAAAAGTAAGTCGTGTTTTAGAAATAGAGTAGCCGCGGCTTTTTTACATGAGCATTCCTTAAGCTTATTAGCTACACTGCATTGGATTAGAAACCTGGATGTGAGTACCGATGGATCTAAAGTATGATGTAGTGATAGTTGGCGCAGGAGCTGCGGGCTCGATTTGTGCCAGCGAAGCTGGAGGGCGAGGTCGTCGTGTAAGATTAATTGATCATTCAAAAAAATTCGGGGAAAAAATCAGAATCTCTGGCGGTGGACATTGTAATTTCACCAATATTCACTGTGGGCCCGAAAATTTCATTTCGTCAAACCCACACTTTTGCAAATCTGCTCTAACGCAATTCGAATCAAAAAACTTTACCGATATTTTAGATGCTGCCAAAATTCCTTATCACGAAAAACACTCTGGCCAACTATTTTGCGATAATAGCTCACGAGATATTCTGAATCTTCTGCTTCAAAAAATTACCGAAAACAAAGTAGACCTTTCATTAGGAGAATCGATTACTAAAATCGAAAAAACTAACGATGGATACCGTACATATACGGATCTAGCCTGTTATTCAAGCGCCTCGCTAGTGATAGCAACTGGCGGGCTTTCAATCCCAAAGATTGGCGCAACTAAGTTTGGCCATGAAATAGCCATACAATTTGGTCACTCTCTTATCCCCATAAAACCTGGTTTAGTTCCTCTTACATTTGATACAGCATTATTGAAGCATTGTGCAGATCTTTCAGGCATATCTGTCGAAGCACTAGTCAGCTGCGAAGGACACTCTTTTTCCGGTGGTCTACTTTTCACGCACCGCGGACTCAGTGGGCCATCCGTTCTACAAATATCTTCATATTGGCAGTCCAAAAAACCTATCACAATAAACCTGGCACCACTAGGCAGTGATAGTAAGAAATTAAATTTACACAACCTATCAAGGTCTAATAAATTAGTGAAAAATATCTTGGCTCAGTTAATTCCTCAAAGACTTGCGACGTCTATCTGTACACAAATGAACTTGGATAAAAAATTAGGAGAGGCTACTGAAACTTTGATTGGATCGCTAGATGAAAGAGTGTGCGCCTGGACTGTTTGTCCTACAGGTACTGAAGGTTATCGGACTGCGGAAGTTACGGTCGGTGGTGTTGATACAGCTAATCTATCGTCGAAAACTATGGAATCATCGATACATCAAGGACTTTACTTTATTGGAGAAGTAATCGACGTCACAGGCCATCTAGGAGGGCATAACTTTCAATGGGCGTGGTCTTCGGGTTGGGTAGCTGGACAAAATGCCTGAGCTGGATAAGTATACAGAAGTGATCTTAATCCTAACGAAATACCGATCGGATAGGCTAAGGCTACTACATCGGAGTTTTTCTAGTCATCCTGCGACTAAGGAACTACAACGTAAGGAGCATGATGTCCCGCTTCATCGATAATAAATCTCCTGAGCGAAAAGACAGCAAGCAGTGCGAGCCTCGCTTCATTGCGATATGACACCTTGTATGTTGAAGCGTTCTAAATTCTAGCCATAAGAAAAATTTCATAAGGCCTATAGTCCTTGGAAATTTTTCGCTATAATATTGCTTGATCAATTAGCCAATCTTTTGAGAGTATCTAATGAATAATAATGAAGATGAAATATTCGTTCGCAATTTTTCTCTAGTTTTAGCTGGGCTTGTAATAATCGGGTTGATAGCTTTTGTATTAGCTAATGTAGTAACTGAAAAATTTGCCGGTGCATCAGGGGACAGTGCAATTATTGCAGAGCGAGTCTCTCCTGTGGGCGCTCCGAATACGAGCGAGGCCGCGATAGTTTTCGAAACTTCCAAAACAGCAGATGCAGGAGCGCCAAACACCCCTGAAGAATTTACAGCAGAAGTAGAAGGTGGAAAAACAGTTTACGAGAAAGTTTGCAGTGTCTGTCATGCTCAGGGAATCGCAGGGGCGCCAAAATTTGCCGATACATCCGCTTGGTCAAGCAGACTAACCAAGGGAAAACAGGCTTTATATGCAAATGCCATCAATGGTTATATGGGCGATGCAGGATATATGCCGGCCAAAGGTGGTGACATGAAACTACACGATGACTCCGTTCGCGCCGCAGTAGACTATATATTAACAAGCTTAGAAAACTAATTATTAAGCTCCCGTAAAATCGACTGGTAAGACTGCTCTGTAGCTTTGTTGAAACTGGCACGGCGGGCTCTGAATTCTGTATACGAGTTCAGTACTTTCATGAACTTCTCGTCCTTTTCCGCCTCTTCGCGCAGCACCTCGCCGGTCAGCTTTGCTAAATGCAGAGTAACTTCCTTCGGAAATTCGAGAACTTGAATATGATCTTTGTCTTTTAGTGTGTTGAAGGCATCCATATTTCCCACTTCTGACAAGCCATACATGTAGAGACTGGCTGACGCAGCTGCAGCTTCAACGATTTTTTTTAAGTCTGCGGGCAAATCAGTCCACGCATTAGAATTTATGATTAGCTCCAGTTGAGTTCCGGGCTCGTGCCAACCAGGGTAATAGTAATATTTCGCAGCACGGTCAAGTCCAAACCTCAGATCATGAAGAGGTCCTACCCACTCGGTCGCATCTATTGTCCCTCTTTCTAAAGCCGTATATATTTCCGCCGCGGATAAAAGGACCGGATTACCACCCGCTTTAGCTAAAACTTTCCCTCCTAACCCAGGAATTCTCATTTTAAGGCCTTTGAGATCCTCGATGGTATTAATTTCTTTGTTGAACCATCCGCCCATCTGTATGCCTGTATTCCCTAAAGGGAAAGGCACAATTCCAAAAGGCTCGTAAAGTTTTCGCCAAAGCTCAAGGCCTTCGCCACCATAAATCCAAGCCCATGCTCCGTTTTGCGTCATGCCAAAAGGTACTGTGCTTAAGAACTGAGCAGCAGGAACTTTGCCTGCCCAATAATAAGAAGCTCCGTGCCCCATCTCGACAGCCCCCTGAGATACTGCATCAAAAGTTTGCAAGGCAGGAACCAACTCACCCCCTGCGTAAACTTTAATTCTCAGACGGCCACGACTCATTAACTCCACGTCACGAGAAAATTTATGAACCGTATCTTGATTAATCGGCAAATTAGGAGGCCAAGCGGTCACCATCTTCCAGTTGAAGACTCTACTGTCCTCTGCAGCTGAGGTCTTCTCAGACTCCACCCCACATCCGCTCAGAACAAGCGCCAAAACAAAGGTCAGAGAAAACAGTATTTTTTGCATCTTAATCATAAACAGCACCTTTCCTATATTTTTTTTAGCCCCGCATAACCCAACACTAGCCACTTTACCCCTTTATCTTGAAAGTTGACCTGTACTCGAGCATGTTCACCTTGGCCCTCAACTTGAAGGACAACTCCTTCTCCAAATGCTTTATGGAGGACAGGCTGTCCTAAGGGGAAATTAGGATCGTGTGGAGGATTGACAGATTTTAAAGTGGGTTTCATCTTCTGTGTTGCGTAGAAATTTCCACCAACTCTTACATTTTCAATGACCTCTAACGGAAGCTCACTAATGAATCTAGAAGGCTGAGGGTAATAATCAGCACCATGCAATCGGCGCGACTGTGCGTTGGTAATGACTAACTTTGTCATTGCGCGAGTAATTCCAACGTAGCAAAGTCGTCGTTCTTCTTCAAGCTGGCCCGGGTCTGCTGAAGAACGCTGATGTGGAAACAAGCCTTCTTCAACACCAACAAGAAAAACCAACGGGAATTCTAGGCCTTTTGCGGAATGCAATGTCATTAATTGAACGCAGTCGGCATCCTTAGATGCCTGATTCTCTCCTGACTCTAGTGCCGCCTTAGATAAAAATGCATCCAGTAAAGAAAGTCCTTGATCCTCGGCGCTAGGGACAAAATCTCTGGCCGCCTCAATCAATTCGTCAAGATTCTCAACCCGATCAAAACCTCGCTCACCTTTTTCTTTTTTATAGTGCTCGACGAGCCCACTTAGAGTTATGACGGGCTCTAACAAAGTAGACAAATCGACATCAGAGAATGTTGCGCTCATCCGATCAATCAGGTCTCTAAATCGCTGAAAGCTTGCTAAAGCTCTAGGCGAAAAAAGATTTGCATCAATTTGGCGCTGCATGGCTTCCCACAGAGTAATTTCGTCGCTTCTCGCAATCAAGCGAAGTTCATCTAATGTGCGCTGACCTATTCCTCGTGGGGGAAAATTTACTATTCGCTCAAAAGCAGCATCGTCACTGCGGGAGTTAGCTAGACGCACATAAGCTAATGCATCTTTTATCTCTGCACGCTCATAAAACTTAAAACCTCCGTAAACTCTATAAGGTAAATCTGTTTGTCGCAGCGAATCTTCAAGTACGCGCGATTGAGCGCTCACGCGATAGAGAATGGCGCAATCAGAAAGCTTCCCATATTTGTCGCACCACTGGATAATCCTTTCTGTGACAAATCTAGATTCATCCACTTCATTATAAGCGGTATACAGCGATATACTTTCGCCAGCTGCATCTTCGGTCCATAACTCTTTACCGATTCGGGAAGGGTTATTGCTTATCAAAGCATTTGCTGCATCAAGGATATTACGAGTAGAGCGATAATTTTGCTCAAGTCGAATCATTTCATGCTTTGCGAAGTCTCGTCGAAATCGTTGCATATTTTCAACCTCAGCACCACGCCAACTATAAATAGATTGATCGTCGTCACCAACTGCATAAAACTGACTCTCTCCCCCCGCGAGCTGTCGAAGCCATGCATATTGAATAGCATTAGTGTCCTGAAATTCATCAACCAAAATATGTCGAAATCGCATTTTATAATGCTGCAACAAACTAGGCGCGTTAACCCACAGCTCGTTAGCCCTCAAAAGTAGCTCTGCAAAGTCAACTAAGCCTGACCTCTCGCATGAAACCTCATACGCTTCATAGATTTTAACCATTGTCCTCGTTGAGCTATCACCATAGTCGTCAACGTACTTCGGGCGCTCTCCTCGATCTTTACAACCGTTAATAAACCATTGCACTTCTTTCGCAGGATATTCTTTGTCGTTTAAACGAAGATCTTTAATCATTCTTTTTACCAAGCGTAATTGATCGTCCGAATCGATGATTTGAAATTTTTCCGCTAACTTCGCTTCCCTCCAATGAAGCCTAAGTAGTCTGTGAGCGATGCTATGGAAAGTGCCTACCCAAATCGATGTGACTTCAAACTGCGTCAACCCTGCTATTCGAGCACGCATTTCTGCTGCCGCTTTATTAGTAAACGTCACAGCAAGAATGCTTCTAGGGGATGCCAAACCTGTTTCTAGACACCAAGCTACCCGGTGCACTAGTACTTTGGTTTTGCCACTACCTGCACCAGCTAAAACTAACAGCTGAGGCGCCTCGGATGTAACGGCATCTCTCTGTTTTTCGTTCAATACGTCTAAGACCGGATCATTTGCCATCATTAAGCCAATAAATTTAATAAACTGGAGCCTGTATAAACCCTATAGGCAAATCGAGGCGGTTAAGATCAAATACGATTTAGCATCCGAATGCCAGAAAGGTTACGATAGGATACATGTATTCTAACAAAAATCAGAACTTTAATAACCCTGATGCTTTAAGCGAAGTCGCAGAAAAAGTGCTTCACATTGCTAAACAAAAAGGATTAACCGAAATTGAAATCTCTCTATTTGGAGGCGAAGGTATTGAAACCTCCGTGCGGGATAATACCTGTGAGTCAATTGAGCATCAAAAAGACAAAAGCATCGCTATCACTGTTTATCAGAGTGGAAGAAAAGGCACCGCAAAAAGCTCTGATTTTTCTATTAGCTCGATTAATAGCACAATCGAGTCGGCCACCACTATAGCAGGGTATAGCGAAGCCGATCCCTATGCGGGACTTATAGAAAAAAAATACTTGTGTAAAAAAGTAATCAATCTAGATCTAGATTATCCCTGGGATATAGAAATAGATGAAATGGTTCAAATTGCTGCGCAAGCTGAAATCTCTGCCCTAGATTCCAGTGTACAGACTCTTAGGTCGGATGGGGTACATGTAAGTAAGTATCGTGGAGCAAAAGTCTACGCTAATAGTTTGGGGTTCAATCAGGGCTACCAAAGTACGCGGCATAGTCTTAGTGCCATCATGATTGCCGAGAATGGGCCTAATGAAAAACAAAAAGGGTATTGGTCTTCGTCACACAGAGATCCGACAAAACTCCTGAGCCCTGAAGAGATTGGAGCTCTAGCCTGTCGACGCGCGGAAGGAAAACTAAACGCCAAAAAAATACCAACCGGCCAATATGCAATCCTGTTTGAACCTCGCGTCAGCGCAGGTATTTTTGCTCATGTGCTCACTGGGCTCTCAGGGAAAGCTCAGTATGAAAAAAACTCTTTTTTGGCAGATTCTCTAGGAAAAATAGTGCTCCCGACTTTCGTCTCTATCTCTGAAGACCCACATTTGCAAACAGGCCCAAGCAGCGCTCCTTTTGACAGCGACGGAATGGGTACGATGCAAAAATATTTTGTCCACCACGGATGTGTGAAAAATTATGCATTAGGTGGCTACGCTGCCAGAAAACTAAAAATGGAGCCAACAGGAAATTCTGGAGGATGCTTTAACATTGCGATTAATGGAGGAGATTATAACCAAAAAGAACTCATTCAGGCCACTAAATCTGGCCTTCTTATAACCGACTTGATGGGGTTCGGAGTTAACCTACTGACAGGAGACTATTCAAGAGGCGCTGCCGGCTTCCTTATAGAGAATGGAGAGCTTGTCCATGCAGTAGAAGAAATCACGATTGCCGGGAATCTCAAAGAGATGCTAATGGGAATTACTCAAATAGGAAATGATGAAGACATAGAGGCATCGATAAAAGTCGGCACTCTTTGTATCGACAGCATGATGGTTGCCGGAGGGTGAAGCTCAGCGCAGAACGCATTATTTATCCTTCAAATTCGTCATGCGTACTATACAAATGAGAGTAAACCCCTTTTTTACTTAGTAATTCATCATGTGTTCCAGTTTCTAAAATGGTTCCTTTATCTATCACAACTATACGATCAGCTTCAATTACTGTTGATAATCTGTGTGCCACCACGAGGTTTGTGCGTCCATACCTTAGACTCTTCAAGGCCTGCTGGATAAGACTTTCTACCTCATTATCAAGGGCAGCTGTCGCCTCATCCATAATTAAAATAGGAGCATCTTTGAGGAACGCTCTAGCTATTGCTATCCGCTGCTTTTGTCCTCCCGAAAGTCGAGAACCATTTTCTCCGACAGTTGTCTGCATCCCATCGGGAAACTGACCAGCAAATGCTAAAACTTGTGCTTTTTCTGCCGCATACAATATCTGCTCTTCAGACGCCACACAGTTCGCCCCATATGCAATGTTGTTATGTATTGTATCGTTAAACAGCACGATATTTTGGCTCACATATCCTATATTTGATCGCAAACTGTCTAAAGAAAAATCTTCTATGTTTACCCCATCAAGACTAATGACTCCATTTGAAGGCGAATAGAATCTTGGCAAGAGATTCACCAGCGTCGACTTCCCGCCTCCAGATTTACCAACAAATGCTACGGTCTCCCCAGGCCGAATAGTCAGAGAAATTTTTGTAAGTACTTCTTGCCCATCATAACAAGCAGAAATATCAGCAAACTCGATTTGCCCTTGAACTTTTCCACAGGCTCGCCCCTCGTTGTTTTCAACTGGAGTATCAATCAACGTAAATACCGACTTCGCAGCGGCCATTCCTCGTTGTAAAAATTCATTAGCCCCAGCTAACCGTTTAATAGGTGGCAAAAGTAGAGCCGTCGCAGTTACAAAAGAAACGAAATCTCCTCGTGTCATTGCCGAATCAGTGGCTTCTTTTAAAGCAAGCATAATTAAAATCGAGATTCCGGTTGCTACTATTAGTTGGATCAAAGGAACGACCATGGCACTAGAGCGGACCACTTTCATCTGAAATTTTCGAGCATGGTGAACGGCCCGTAAAAACCGGCTACCTTCATGCGAATAACCGCCGTAAATTTTTATTTCGAGGTGCCCTTTAATCGCTTCTCCAGCGACTCCATTTAATTCGCCTACCGAGTCTTGCAGACGAGAACTCATATTACGCATCTTTTTTGAAACACGACGGACAACAATAGCTATTAAAGGAGCGAAAAAAATCAAGAATATCGCTAGCCGCCAATTCAAATAAGTCAGGTAGCCCAACAAAACCAAAACTACTGCAGAATCTTTTACAGCAACCGTTATGACTCTCGTTGAAGCCTCAGCAACTTGCGTCACATCAAAAGTAAACTTCGATATCAAGTTGCCAGTTCCTGATTTGTCATAAAAACCTGCAGGTTGCCTGATTAACGCATCGAACATCCGCATTCTTAAATCACAAATAGTTGTCTGTGCGACCCAGTTTAAACTAACCGTCGCGATATAACTTAATACCCCACGAACAAAAAAGAGCGTTATCAATACTAGCGGGATGTAAAGAGCCAAAGAGCCTTGAGCCTCACCAAAGTCTCCGTCAATTAAAGGCTTCACGAGGGCCGGCAAAACCCACTCAGTGGAGGCTAGCCCAATCATTGCGGCTATAGATAAGGCGAATACCTTCCAATGTGGTTTAACAAAAGCAAGAAGGCGAACATATATTTTAGGCGTGTCTGAATGGAATACCTGCATTTACGAGCCCTACCCTAACAGTTTTTGTACGAACCTATAATCTCTAGACGCTTTTTGCCGCCCATTCTTTTATTGTCGACACAACATGTGCATCAGAAAACTCTTTCACAACTATTGGCATCAAAGAGAACCCTGACAATGCGATCTCAGCTGCTAGCCTAGATCCTAACACCAGCGTCTGCACATCGAAAAGCCGAGTAAGATCCTCTGCCATTATTTTACTTACAAGGATATCTAGAGCTTGTTTACTGGCAATTATAAGAAGATCTGGAGCAGCGCTAGAATCTAGCTTTTGAAGCAGGCCTCCCTGGATCTCACGTCTGACATAACAGCTCAAGTACTCAACTGTATATCCTCGGCTCTCTAAACCTCTACGTAGCAACTCGCGACCTCCGTTTCCACGGAAAATGACCACCGTCTTAGGAATGCAGGTGCGTTGCAACTCTAATAACTCAAGCAATCCTTCAGAATTGTAAGAAGTCCTAGGTATGATACAACCGCTTACACCCATGTTTTTAAGGGTCTTTTTCGTGGCAGGCCCTATTCCAAGAACGGGAATATTGACTGAATTCTTCGATGCCTCCAAGAATGCTCTAGCGCCGAATCTCGCAGCATTTTTACTAACAAATATTGCGATTTGAAAGTGGGGCGTGAGATCACAACCTGACTGAGAAGCGTTCGCTTCTATTTCAAACATAGGCACGTTTACTACTATAGCTCTTTCTTTTTGCAGTAAATGAGACAAAGCTTTGGACTCACTCTCTGGACGAGTCAGCAAGACAGACAAGGAGGACAATGACACTTAAATAATACCTCTAGTCAAACTGCCGATAAAATCTTATCAGCGCCGGCCTCTATAAGTCTATTTGCAAGAGTTTCTCCAAGCCGTTCCGCATCGCTCTTAGGAGCCTCTAATCGACGATTAATCATTAGTTGGCCGTCAATACTTGCTACCACTCCAGTCAAAACCAGTTTATCATTTTTTATAACTGCGTGACCCCCAATCGGAACTTGGCAACTTCCGTTCAAAATTCTATTCATGGAGCGCTCTGCTTTAACGCAGCTAGCAGAACTCTCACAGTTTAAAGGCGCTACAAGAGATTGGACATCGGTCCGCCCCGTGCATACCTCGACTCCTATCGCACCTTGCCCTACAGCTGGCACCAATTCGTCTAGACCGAAATATCCACATTTCATAGAGATCAAACCTAATCTCTTTAGTCCTGCAGCAGCTAGTACGATCGCATCATATTGACCACTTTGTTGCTTTTCCAAGCGAGTTGTTACATTACCCCTTAAATCACGAATATTCAGATCTCTGCGAAGCGCCAATATCTGACTCCGTCTCCTCAAACTCGATGTGCCAACTGTTGCGCCAGCGGGCAGAGTAGTCAAATCGTATCCATTACTAGTTACTAGTACATCTCTAGCATCTTCGCGTCTAAGAATAGACGCTATACAAAACTCGGGACTTATGGCGTTGGGCAAATCTTTCATAGAGTGGACAGCCAGATCGGCTCTACTCTCTAGCAGAGCGACCTCAAGCTCTTTTATAAATAAACCTTTCCCTCCAATCTTAGATAGAGACATATCTAAGACTTTATCTCCCTCGGTAGTTATTTCAATCAATTCAATTCTTAAGTCTGGATTTAAAGCTATAAGTTTGCTCGCTACAAAACGACTCTGCCAAAGAGCCAACTGGCTAGCTCGAGTTGCGATACGTATTACGCTTTCTTTTTTCAAGAAGTTATTCCCACGCTTTTATAACTGTATAATGACAATATATCTTAATAATCTGAATTAGAGTCGCTGGTTGAGTCTTTTAAAATAGGTTTACATATCATGAAGAAACGCCTCGGAGTCATTATGGACCCTATTACAGGGATAAAACCGCACAAGGACACCACCCTCGCACTACTGCTTGCTGCGCAGAAATTTAACTACGACATCTATTATATGGAAATGAGCAACTTGTCACTAGTGGACGGAGCTGCTTTCGGTAAAGCCAGCAGAATTGAGGTCTACGACTCCGACGATCGTTGGTTTCAATATCTAGATAATCAATCCACCAAGAATTATCTTTTATCTGATTTTGACTGCATCTTAATGCGAAAAGATCCGCCTTTCGATATGGAATACGTTATAGCAACATATATCTTGGAAAAAGCTCAACTTGGTGGTGCATTAGTCGTCAATGATCCTCGATCAATCCGAGACTGCAATGAAAAGCTTTTTACTTCTTGGTTCCCCGATTTATGTCCTCCAACACTAGTGACAAGAGGTAAAGATCAACTGCACCAGTTTATGGAGATCCACCAAGATATCGTGATTAAGCCTCTCGATGGCATGGGTGGGACGTCTGTGTTCCGTATCCGACCTAATGACAGTAACGCAAACGTAATTTTTGAAACACTGACAAAACTTGAATCAAACTACTGTATGGCACAAAGATACCTCCCTGAGATAGAAAATGGAGACAAAAGAGTAATAGTAGTTAATGGCCAACCTATTGAATATGCTCTCGCACGCATCCCTGCGAAGGGGGAACTCCGAGGAAATTTAGCAGCAGGTGGCCGGGGAGTCCCTCAGCCGCTTTCAGAAGCCGACCTTCATATCTGTAGGCGAGTAGGACCCGAATTAGTGAAAAGAGGGTTACTATTTGTTGGGTTAGACATTATTGGCGACAAGTTAACAGAAATCAACGTGACAAGCCCCACATGTGCTCGAGAAATTGATACCTTTGGGGAAATACAAGTTGGGGAGATTCTTATGGCAGCATTAGAAGAAATTCTCGTGGCATCGAAGCGCTCATAACCAAAGACAATGACACTAGATAGAGAATTTTCAGTAATCTCCCCTCGAAACCGTCTTGCATTCACGTTAATAATAGCTTTTCTTTTCCATTCAATGCTTGCCCTGGGTTTTAAAAACCCAAGGGTACAACCTGTAGAATATTTTGGAGAGTCTATTATTGAAGTCAGTATTTCTGTGCAAAACCAAACCAAAAAAGTTAGCAAAACACCTTCTTCAATGACACAAAACTCCTTATCAGTCCCACCCGAAAAAATGCCAGAACTTATTACAGAGGACGAATCGACAAGCGCTGACAGCGTAACTGGTATTTTAAAAACCTTACCCTCCAACCAAAAAGATAAAGAAGCGTCAAAAAAGAAACTAACAGCTGACAAGCTCCTACCAACAGCAAAGCAGCTTATCAGTAGATCTCTAGCAATGGCTAACTTACATGGGGAGATTCAGGATAGTCTTAAAAGAAGAGATAGCGAAGTGCGCCATAAATATATATCAGCAAATACAAAAGAGCATAATTATGCAGCATATATGGAGGCGTGGCGCGCAAAAGTCGAGAGAATAGGAAATATGAACTATCCAAATAGAGCGCGAGAAAAAGGCTTATCTGGAAGCTTATTGCTTGATGTCGCTATCAGATCAGATGGGTCAGTCAAAGAAATAATTATACGGCGCTCCTCTGGCCATGACTTACTCGACTCTGGCGCTGTTAAAATTGTTAAACTCGCCGCACCTTTCGCTCCCTTCCCTGAAAAGATAAAGGGCGAAGTAGATATTCTTCATGTGACTCGAAATTGGAAATTTGTAAATGATCAACGCCCAACTGACTGAAGGTGGCAGCAATGTTGCTTGTTAAAAAAAAGTTCCTTTATGATTAAATGGCGCAGTATTTAGTGAAGCTTATTACCGCCATGGCTTTCGACTATGGCACGAAAAGGATCGGGGTGGCTATTGGGCAAACAATATCTCTCACTGCTGAACCATTGCAAGTGATAAAGATAAAAAATAAACAAGCAACTTGGGATGCAATAAACTATTTAGTTAAAGAATGGGCTCCTGATGTATTTGTCTTGGGGTATCCAACAACGGCCGACAAATCACCTCATTTCCTTATTCCTAAAATAGAGAAATTTTCCAGACAGCTTTCTAGTCGCTATAGCAAAGATGTAAATTTCGTGGATGAAAGACTTTCTTCTCATGCAACTGTAGACTATGCACTGGAAGTAAGGAAAATCGGTCTGGATGCGGTTGCCGCAAAACTTATTTTGGAGACTTGGTTATCTGAGCTAGAAATTTAAATTATGACTATCCATGAAACTTTAGACACTACGAAACTGCTCAACGAAGTGTGTGAACAGTTAAAGGGCCATATACGACATATAGATCCAAATAAACTTGGATTTATTGGTATCCATACAGGTGGGGTATGGGTTGCAAACAAAATTGCTGAAGAACTCGAGCTAAAAGCAAATGTAGGTGAATTGAACATTGCGTTCTACAGGGATGACTTTAGCAAAATCGGTGTCCACCCAACAGTAAAGCCCTCACAATTACCATTCGAAGTTAACGGTCGCCATCTGATCCTCGTAGACGATATTTTACACACTGGTCGAACGGTGCGAGCCGCAATGAATGAAATATTTGACTATGGCCGCCCACTATCTATAAGTTTAGTAGTCCTTATTGCGAGAAGCGGGAGAGAGCTTCCGATACATGCCGACGTCTGCGGAGCAGACATCAATTTGTCCAAAGGAGAACATGTTAAACTAAAAGGACCCGAACCACTGCGACTAGAAATATGCCGAGACAGTTAATAAAAAATGTTGTTCCTAAGGAACTAATAATGTTTAAACTGCTATTAAAGCAGCTCCCGCCATATATGCTGGTCAATACATGATGGTAAAACAAAATCTTCAACTCGATGCAGCCAGACGTCTCAAACACTTTCTGTCGATAGAAGGTCTGTCGAAAACAATTTTAACTAACATCCTAGACCATGCTGAGACCTTCACCTCTGTTGGAGAACGAACTGTAAAAAAAGTACCTCTCCTAAGAGGGAAAACAGTAGTGAATCTATTTTTTGAGGCAAGCACGCGGACACGGACAACTTTTGAACTGGCAGCAAAAAGACTCTCTGCAGATGTAATGAATATAAATATTGATGCCAGCGCGACCAGTAAAGGTGAAAGCCTGGCTGATACACTGCGCACACTGGAAGCGATGCAGGCTGATATGTTCATCGTACGACATCAGGACAGCGGTGCGCCCGAATTTATAGCTAGGCAAGTTTCATCAGGTGTTAGCGTAATTAATGCAGGTGATGGAAGACATGCTCATCCTACGCAAGCAATGCTAGATATGTTCACCATTCGCAGGCACAAACCAATTTTTGAAAACCTCACTGTCGCCATAGTGGGGGACATTAAGCACTCTCGCGTAGCCCGCTCCGAAATTCATGCGCTTAAGATTCTTGGCGTACCTGAAATCCGTGTAGTTGCTCCAAAAACGCTAATCCCTGCAGAAATCGAGAAACTAGGTATTAGTGTCCACCATGACATCCAGCAGGGTATCGAAGATGCAGATGTAGTTGTCATGCTTAGGCTGCAAAAAGAGCGCATGAGAAGTGCTTTATTACCTAGTGGAAGTGAATTCTTTAACACCTACGGCTTAACTAGCAAAAATCTAAAAGCCGCAAAACCTGATGCGATCGTTATGCACCCAGGACCAATCAATAGAGGGATCGAAATTGACTCTGCTATCGCGGACTCAAAGCAATCGCTTATATTAGAGCAAGTCGCCAACGGAATTGCAGTTAGAATGGCCATCATGTCGCTCGTCGTTGGGAATGCCTCACTATGAAGCTATTAATTAAAAACGGCCACGTTATTGACCCAGTAAATGGGCTTAATAACATATCGAATATTTGGATTGAAGGATCGAAAATTGTTGGGGTAGGAAAAAAGCCCAACGGTTTTATAAAGAACAAAGAAATGGACGCCTCTGGTCTCGTTGTCTGTCCTGGCTTCGTCGACATTGGGACCCACCTTCGAGAACCCGGATTAGAACACAAAGGGACCATAGCAAGTGAGGCGACAGCAGCAGCAGCAGCAGGATTCACAACTCTTTGCTGCGCACCGAATACTACTCCGGTTATTGATACGCCAGCTGTTGTAGAGTTGATCAATCAGAGAGCTCGCGACGTTCCAGTGCGAATCAAATGTATAGGGGCACTCACAGCTGGGCTACAGGGGATGGTACTAGCAGAAATGCATGCACTCAAGGCGATCGGCTGCGTTGGAGTATCAAATGGTGGGAATGCTATCAAAGATACAGCAGTCTTTCGAAACGCGCTCGAATATGCGGCTACGCTAGGCCTTACGGTATTTTTAAGACCCGAGGATCACTGGCTCGCAGCAGAAGGACTGATCCATGAAGGCCTCATTAGCACAAAAAAAGGCCTAGCAGGCATTCCTGCCTCGGCAGAGCTCGTAGATTTGGCGAAAAGTATCATACTAATTGAACAAACTGGGGCCAGAGCCCACTTTCAATGTTTATCTGTTGCTCGGTCAAAGCATGACCTTCTTCAAGGGCGCAAGCGAGGGTTACCAATTACCTCTGATATCAGCATCTCACACGCATCTCTCTGCGATGAAGACATTCTAGACTTTGATACTAACTTTCACGTTCGTCCGCCATTAAGAAGCCGAAGTGATAGGAGAAGTCTAGTTGCCGCGGTAGCTAAGGGCGACATAGATGTAATCACTGCTCACCATGAGCCTCACGATAGAGACTCTAAAGCCACAACCTTCGCTTCAAGTTCCCCTGGAATATCCTCGCTCGATACTTTCTTACCCCTAATACTCTCGCTAGTCGAAAAAGGAGAAATAAGCCTAATGAAGGCCATTGATAGTATTTCCATCCAGCCAGCTCTAGTTCTTGGGCAGAAGCACAATGGAATATCCAAAGGTGCAGTCGCCGATCTTTGCTGCTTCGACCCAAAAAAAGAATGGCTAGTTACAGCGCGCACTATGAAAAGCCTCGGAAAAAATTCACCTTTTATTAATCAAGCAATGAAAGGGAAGGTAATGTCCACAATTGTCGCTGGGAAAATTGTTTACTCCGAAAAAGCGCATCAATGAATACTAGACGACATAGGGGTACAATAAAAAGTGTATCCGGTACAGTTTTAAGTATTGCTCATTTAAAAGCGGAACAGCACGTAATAAGAATTGAGTGCCCTGAGATAGTCGACAGTGCCCTCCCTGGAAATTTCGTACACTTACGCTGTAACCGAGAGCTCGCAATGCGACGACCAATGTCCATTATGCGCGTGTCCAAAAACCAAGGCTGGTTTGATATGCTATTCAAGACCGTTGGAGTGGGAACAGACTTGCTGTCACAGCAAAGTGTTGGTGATGAAATAAGTGTACTAGGACCTATCGGCGTCCCGTTCAAGCTAGATGACTATCGAAAAATACCTATACTTATTGGTGGGGGCGTAGGAATCCCACCAATGATATACCTTGCTGAACACATTAAAGATCAAATGACATCGTCCCAACCCATTGTTTTAATGGGCTCGGAAATCCCTTTTCCTTTTCAAACCAGACCGTCACATATCATGAGTACTCAATGCCCCCCTGAGGTCCTCGCTTGTATGCCTCTTTTAGAGGATTGGAAAATCTTGTCACGCCTCGCAACCAACCAAGGATACTCTGGCTGCTTTAATGGATTCGTAACAGATTTGGCTAAATATATCCTTAACATGAACCGGTCATCCCTTGACGAGTTTGAAATTTTCGCATGCGGGCCCAATCCTATGCTTGAAGCCGTAAAAGCTCTTGCGGATGAATTCTCCCTCCCGTGTCAAATTTCTTTAGAAGAACATATGGCGTGTGCAGTCGGGGGTTGTGCAGGATGTGCTGTCGAAATTCAGGAAGGGCAAAATATCGCCATGAAAAGAGTCTGCGTCGATGGCCCGGTTTTTGAAGCTGAAACAGTTATATTTCCATCCAAATAAGTACCACTCGCGTCTATTAGTCAGTATCCTTTATCCTAGCACTCCTCCAACGGACGCACAGAAACCGATTGCTTTATTTCTATAAACAGCCCGTGATCAGGAAGATCAGTGGTGCGCAAACAAATCAAGGCTACCTTCTGGCTTACCCACCGAACAGATATATTTTGATCTGTAAAAGGAACGCCGTCATTTTCGAGCTTACTAGTAAAGATTTGCTCGGAACGAGAATTGTTTTTTGTTTCTAGATAGATCGTGACATATGAAGGCCCCTGAGGCATTCGAGATTCCGCAACTTTGACTATCAACATGTGGTTATTATCTGGAGACAGATATTCAGAAAATAACTTCTCCTGACCAGCCCCACAGCTGGTTAACGACAGCGCAAAAAAAACATAAAGGACATGGGAAAGACGACAATTTTTAAAAAACATCTACTTAATACGTCCAAAAAGTTGATCTGCAGTCGCAATCCATTCGGCCCACCGCGAGCTATCGGAGGGATACTTTGGGTGATTAAACCTTGCCAAAACTAATGTCTCATCACCTGACATGTAATCTACTGCCGCGACAAAGATCAGTCCCGCTTTATACGCATCTTTTTGATCCTCTTTGATAACAGAAGCTCCTCCCTCCAACCACAAAGCTCTTGTTCTTAAGTCATTAATCAAGATATCAGCAAGGTTATTGTTACAAGCTATATAAAGACTGCCATTCTTGGGATCAGCCGAGTCAAATTTAAGGTCAAAAGAATTAACTAAGGTGTGCGTATTATATTTCATAAAGTAAGGACTCTTAATGTTAGAGAAGCTCTATCTCCACAAAGGAAATATCAAAATCATTACCATTAATTACGTTGTGCTCTATCCCTTTTGGCCGAGAATATGATTGTCCTGGCAATAAATCAGCTGATACGAGCCCTCCTTTCGTTTCTAGAGTGAGGGCTCCGACAGTTACAGGCACTACAACGTAGTCATGTTGATGTTTATGCCATCCGGTTTCCTCTCCCGGCGCAAACTTCCATTCGGTTACAACAACTGCTCCGTTACTAATCTGTGTTATTGCACTGGCTTTGGGCCTAGCTATAGTCATAACATTCTCCTGATTCACGACAGTATTTCCATTTTAATTTACTATAACTGTTAACGTCCTTCAGAGGAACTAATGCTCCTCTGACGTCAAATCCTTCCGGTCAATGGGCCTATGGAATTTAATAGATGCTAAATACCCTGCTTTTAAAAATTCTGGCCCGGGCTTCCCAATAGCCACGTTAGAGTATTTATGAGAATCACGTTGCCACAGAAAATCAGTAATGGGTTCTTTTACAAGAAGCATCCCTTGATCAAACTCATGCGCTTTATATGAAGGCAAATGCTTCATATACCAATCAATGACAGTCTTCTCAGTCGCTTTTGTTACAAAGGTGATTGTACCCAGTTCGGACCAGCCATCTCTCATCTCACACTTTGGAGCCAAAGCTCCCCAGTCTAAACCGACGACAAACGCTTTTGGGAAAACAGGATACTTAGACAGTTTCTTTTCTGGTAAACACCGTGACTTTCTTAACTGTTGCAGCTTGATTACATGGCTATCCGTAAGGCCTTTTAATGGGATCCAGCTTGCCATCGGTTCTGCAACTACAATAGGATTTAGACTTATAATGAATAGAGTAATAAATAGCCGTTTCAACAAAGGACATATCCTGATAATACAATTACTTTTTCTTGCTCGCGAAATTTCTATAGCTTAGTTACTACAGTAACTATAGCAAGCATAGCGCAATAAAAATGATAAGATTGTGCTGTTCCTCTCACTTAGAATTAAACCATTAAAACCGACGGCAAAAAATAAGCATGGCCATTGTAAACAATCTCCAAATTGTCGAGTGTAAATTAAGAGAATACGAAAAAGAATATTCTCGAAAGGAGAACGCCGTAAGTCTGGTGGCCGTGAGTAAAAAAAGGCCCAGAGAAGCTGTCGAATTACTTTACCATCAAGGTCACCGGCACTTCGGGGAAAATTACCTTCAGGAGGCCTTGCCAAAAATACAAAACTTGGCTGAACTCGAAGTAATATGGCACTTTATTGGCAAAATCCAGGCAAACAAAACTGCGGAAATAGCCATAAACTTTGACTGGGTGCAGACACTTGATAGGCCAAAAATCGCCATGCGACTAAATGCTCAAAGGCCATTACATAAAGAACCTCTCAATGTTTTAATTCAAATCAATAGCAGCGGTGAAGACAGCAAAAGTGGCATAAATATAGAAGAGTTGCCTGCTCTGGTTAAACTGGTAGACTCCCTTCCTAGACTCAAATTACAAGGGGTTATGGCAATGCCTGCGCCCCATACGAACTTTGATCAGCAGAGGATGTCGTTTTCAAAGATAATGTCTGTCTTACAAACATTTAGTTACGATTTACCAGTAATCTCATTTGGTACGAGCGGTGATTTTGAAGCGGCAATTGCCGAGGGCTCTACTATGGTTAGGCTCGGCAATGCAATTTTCGGACCTAGGGAGGCTTGATGACTAATAAATACGCCTTCATCGGCGGAGGCAATATGGGGCAAGCCATCATCAGTGGGTTAGTTAGCGCCAAAAGAACAGACGTCTCGAACATTATCGTTGCCGATCCCAGTCAAGAAGTCCGAAATCATTGCGCAAAAAATTTAGGCATTCAAACATGTCTGCACAACCAAGATGCCATATTAGATGCTGATGTCGTAATCTTTGCCGTTAAGCCCCAGCATATGCATTCTGTCATATCAGAGTTAAAGTTTAAAAAAAGATCTACATGCTTATTCATCTCAATAGCCGCAGGAATAAGACTGAATCGCTTGGAAAGACTGCTTGGAAAAAACCAAGCGATAGTTCGTTGCATGCCAAATACTCCTGCTCTGGTTCATAGCGGAATCAGTGTTCTTGTAGCAACGAAGAAGACCTCAGCCTCACAACGCTCACAGGCTGAAACACTACTTCAATCTATTGGTAAGACTATTTGGATAGAAGACGAGGCATTAATGGATTCTGTGACAGCCGTATCTGGCAGTGGCCCGGCCTATTTTTTTCTCCTTATAGAACTCATCCAAAAAGCGGGTATACAGCTAGGCCTCCCAAGCGACCTCGCTGAAACATTAGCGGTAGAGACTGCCGTCGGAGCAGCAAAACTCGCCCAACAATCACCAGATACACCCTCTGAGCTTAGGAAAAAAGTCACGTCACCTCAAGGAACTACTGAGGCGGCCCTAAATGTATTCTCTAATTCCGGCCTCGAAGACATAGTGAATCTGGCAATCACTGCAGCACGCGATCGATCAATCGCTCTATCAAAGGAAAACTAACCTTCTATGGAAAACAATTATTTCTCGGACGCAACGATATACTTAGCCAACGTCGTTCTAGGATCATATGGTTTCATCATAATGATCCGGCTTGTTCTAGAGTTGGTGGAAGCTGATTTTTACAACCCTATCTGCAAGGCGATACACTCTATTACCAATCCCGTCCTAAAACCTGTAAGAGCATTCTTGCCTCGCTTCAAAAGAATCGATAGCGCTTCCTTATTAATGGTGATTGTTTTCGAAATTATTGCTGTCTGGGTTACACTAAAACTGAAAAGCTCAATAAACCCTAGTTTATTGGGCTTAATCGTTCTATCCCTCGGCTCTGCATTAGGCGAATTCGTTCGTATTTTTACTTGGTCTATTATTATTCAGGCCTTTTTAAGCTGGACAGCACCTGACCCACGTAATCCAATTGTTAGCGTATTGCAAGCAATAACCGCGCCGATACTCTCTAAAGCCCGAACAGTTTTACCCGCAACACCGGGAGTCGATTTTTCCCCTATTATTGCGCTAGTAGCTCTTCAGCTAACACTTATGTTGATAGTGAATCCCCTACATGATGCAGGGAAAATGCTTCTTTTTTAGTCATGAATACAAATCAGGCAGAAAAAAGTATCGGCATAGTGAATCCTAAAACTCTAGGTTTCGACCAACCGCTTTTGCTAGATAGTGGGGTAACACTAGAAAGCTATGATATGTGCTATGAAACCTACGGTACATTAAACCAAGACAAGACTAATGCAATCCTCATTTGCCACGCTTTGTCTGGCGACCATCATGCAGCGGGATACTACGATTTAAAAGACAAAAAGCCAGGCTGGTGGGATAACTGCATCGGCCCAGGGAAGCCGGTCGATACCAATAAATTTTTCGTAGTTTGTCCCAACAACCTAGGTGGCTGCGGAGGATCTACTGGCCCGCTATCACATAACCCGTTGTCCGGCCGCTCATATGGACCAGATTTTCCGATAGTAACGGTACGTGACTGGGTCGAGAGTCAGGCGCGCCTAGCCGACAAACTTGAAATAGAGGTATGGGCAGCCGTTATGGGTGGCAGCTTAGGTGGAATGCAAGCACTACAATGGTCTATAGATTATCCTAAAAGAGTCTGCCACGCGATTGTGATAGCAGCAGCTCCGAAACTATCGACACAAAATATCGCTTTTAACGAAATATCTAGGCAAGCGATCATGGCTGACAAGGACTTTCATGAAGGACGATACACTGAGTACAGTATTGTGCCGTCTCATGGCCTAAAACTCGCCCGGATGATCGGGCACGTCACATATTTATCTGATGGTGGATTGCACGCCCGATTTGGGAGGGAACGGCTGGAAAATAACGCGCGCTTCGGGTTTAACGTGGAATTTGAAATCGAATCCTACTTAAGGTATCAGGCTGAATCCTTTGTAGAGCGATTTGATGCCAATACTTATTTGTTGATGACTCGTTCACTTGATTATTTCGATCCAGCGCAAAACAACAACAATGATTTGAAGCTAACTCTTGCACAAACATCTGCAAAATTTTTAGTCATTTCGTTCTCCAGTGATTGGCGCTTCGCTCCTTCTCGATCACAAGAAATAGTTCGCGCATTAACTGATTGTGAAAAAGATGTGACATATTCGGAAATAAAATCTGAATTTGGCCATGATTCGTTTCTTTTGCCAATCCCAGACTATCATCGCCTACTCCACGCCTATCTTGGAAAGATTTAAATAATTATGCTGATAAAAAATCTTCGACGAGAACATATTCTTGTCGCTAATTGGATAAAGAAAGGCTCGCGCGTACTTGACCTAGGTTGTGGCGACGGCTCATTCCTAGCCGCGCTGAGAACAGAAAAGCAAGTCTCCGGCTATGGAATAGAAATTGATCCCGCCAATATAGAGGCATGTATTAAAAATTCGGTGAATGTCCTTCAGACAAATCTAGATAATGGACTTCATGACTTTGAAAACGATTCTTTTGATTACGTTGTAATGAGTCAGACCATTCAGGCCATCAACAAACCTTATGAGGTAATTGATGAGATGTTAAGGATAGGAAAAGAAGTCATAGTTACTTTTCCTAATATGGGCCATTGGAAGTGTAGATTACAATTTTTGATGGGGAAAATGCCTGTAACTACTCACCTTCCCAACACTTGGTATAGCACTCCGAACATCCATATGTGTACGGTACGTGATTTTAACAATCTCTGCGGAGAGAAAAATATCGATATCAAATCAAGGACATTCCTCGACACACATCATAATCAAGTCATTGGCATGCAATTGCTTCCAAATCTATTAGCAGAAATTGCAATTTATAGACTGAACCAGCCCCTTGATAGTCAGAAGTCAGATAGCTCTTTCGCATAGTCAACGATTAGAGGAGCGTGGTCAGAAAAGCGCTTATCTTTATAGATTCTGGCCTTTCGAAGTAATGGCTCGAGACTAGGACTGACGATCTGATAATCTATACGCCAACCTACATTATTCTCCCAGGAATTCCCTCGGTTAGACCACCACGTATATTGATCTGGCCTAACATCTAAACTACGAAAACTATCCACATAACGATAGCGCTCAAACACCATGTCCATCCACGCTCGTTCTTCAGGTAAAAATCCTGAATTTTTCCTATTACCTTTCCAGTTCCGCAGGTCAATTTCTCTGTGCGCGATATTCCAATCTCCAGAAAAAACATAAGAGCGCCCATTGCCCTGAAAAGCTTTCAACCGTTCTTCAAACACCTTGAGAAATCTAAATTTTGCCTGCTGTCTTAGGTCACCTGAAGATCCCGAAGGGAAGTAGACTGAAATAACAGAAAGCTTCCCATAATCTGCCTGAATATAACGACCCTCTTTATCAAATTCCGACGTTCCAAGCCCGAAAGTTACTTTATCTGGCTTCTGCTTAGAAAATATAGCGACCCCGCTGTACCCTTTTTTCTCGGCATCACAATAAAAAGTATGCCATGAGCCAGGGGAGGCTACTTCCTCAGTCAGCTGAGCTAACTGAGCTTTAGTTTCTTGAATACAAACCACATCAGCTTTTTGTCGAGCCAGCCAAACATAAAAGCCTTTTCTATGAGCAGCCCTGATCCCATTTAAGTTCACGCTGATTATTCTCATGATCTAGACTCTTTCCTTACTTCTCTAACCATAAGATAATAATATCATCTCTAAATCAAAAAATTTAAACGCAGCAAGGTAATATGCATAAATATCAGGAACGCTTTATCAAATTTTCGCTAGAAAATGGAGCGCTAAAATTTGGAAAATACACTTTAAAATCTGGACGAGTGAGCCCTTATTTTTTCAATACTGGTGCATTTAATTCAGGGTCATCTATCTGGGAGCTTGCAAAAGCGTATGCCGACACGATTGTGACATCTAATATAGATTTCGACATGATTTTTGGGCCTGCATATAAAGGGATCCCCCTCGGCACATCAATCGCAGTCGCACTCCAAGTAAAACACAATATCGACGTGCCGGTCGGCTTCAATCGTAAAGAAGAAAAAGATCATGGGGAAGGCGGCAAAACTCTTGGTGCGCCACTTAAAGGTAAAATACTCATAGTTGACGACGTGATTTCGGCGGGAACATCGGTCAATGAGTCTCATACCCTTATAAGAGTAAACCAAGCAAGCCTAGTCGGGGTGGTAATCGCACTAGACCGGCAAGAACGTGGTCATGGCGTACTATCAGCGATACAGGAAGTTGAAGCGGCGCATGACGCGCAAGTTTTAAGTATCATTGATTTAGGCGATATCGTAGAATATATAGGAAATATAGGTGGTTTTTCGGCACAAATAGACGCAATTAGAAAATATAGCTCCGAGTATGGAACAACTATTTAGCTTGCGCCACTGAAAAACTTAACTCCGTCCAAACAACCCTTTGTTCAACATCTCCCATTGAAGTGGCCAATTGATAGCAGGAGACTGCTTGAAGTTATCGCTAACAAACCGTCCAAACCGCCCAAGAACAATACTTAGTAGCAATTGGGCGCCATTTGCGATTTCCTCTTGGCCAACTTCACCGACTTCAGTTAAATTTCTTTCTCGCAAAACTTGCTTAAATTGGGTTTCAATTCGATCAAAAAACCTTGTCGCCCTCATCCGCAGTCGCTCGTCTTCACCCACTAAAATATCTCCTACTAGCACTCGTACTATTCCAGGGTTTCGCTCCGCAAACCGCAATAAAACCGAAACCAGTTGATAGCACCGATCTTCCGGTTTTTTCTCAACTCTTATTATTTGAGCAAATAGATTAAATATCGCATCCTCAGCGAATTCTATCAGAGCCTCAAACATCTGAGCCTTACTCGCGAAATGTCGATAAAGTGCAGCTTCAGAAACGCCAACTGCTGCTGCTAAACCAGCCGTAGTAATTCGTGCACCAGACTTCATTTGCAGCTCTGATGCTAAAGTTTCCAGAATTTGCTGTCGCCGATTATTTTTATTACTCATTCGATTAACGTCCCTACACCCTCGTCCGTAAATAACTCCAACAACAAGGCATGATCTACACGCCCATCTATAATATGAACTCTATTTACGCCAGCGGCGACAGCCTCCAGTGCGCTAGATATCTTAGGAAGCATTCCTCCACTTATAGTTCCGTCTTTAATCAGCTTATCTACAAACTCCGCATTCAAGCCGGTCAGCAGCATGCCAGCCTTATCAAGAAGACCAATCGTATTAGTTAAAAATATTAGTTTTTCTGCCTGCATAATCTCGGCAACACGGCTTGCCACTAAATCAGCGTTTATGTTGTAGGATGTTCCGTCTTCGCCAACGCCAATCGGTGCAATAACTGGAATGTAGTTGTTGTCCGATAAAAATCTCAGAACCTCGCTATTAATAGCTGCTACTTTACCGACATGTCCTAAATCTTTATTGCTTTCAGTTAGCAATTTCTCAGCTTTAATTAAAGACGCGTCTTTACCGGTAAGCCCTATAGCTTTACCTCCATGACTATTCAAACGGCTGACGATCTCCTTATTCACAGAGCCTCCTAGAACCATCTCTACAATGTCCATAGTCTCATCATCAGTAACTCGCATACCATCAATAAAGTGGGATTCTTTCCCGACGCGACTGAGCAACTCTCCAATTTGGGGGCCCCCACCATGTACTATAATGGGTTTAATGCCTACAAGATTCATAAGCACCAAATCCCTAGCAAAGCTAGATTTAAGCTGGTCGTCCAGCATAGCGTTACCACCATATTTAATGACAATCGTTTTGCCTTGGTAACGCTGAATATAAGGAAGGGCAGCTGTCAATATATCTGCTACCAAGTGAACATTTCTATCGCCCATAGATCAAACCTGCCAGATTATTTTATATAAGTAAGTACTTGCTACTATTTAAAGGGATTGCAATACGATTGTCCACCCCAATTAAAATGCTTTACCTTGAACTCGCGAGCAAATCGTATCGAATGGCCACTAGCTTAACTAACTCCCGAGCGAGCTTCTGCTTTGACTGGCGCTCAAGCTTTTTACCACCTTTATCCCAAAAAACTGTCAACTCATTATCATCAGAATCAAAACCTGTTCCAGGTTCCCCTACTAAATTCGCAGCAATCATATCTATTTTTTTTCGTTTTAATTTTTCAGCTGCAAAAAGTTCTAGTTTTTCTGTTTCAGCAGCGAAACCAACTGTAAAAGGAGCATCATTTAAAGTGGCAACTTCGGCCAAAATATCAACATTGGGTACCAAGCGCATATTCAGAACATCAGTGCCGCGCTTAACTTTACTTAGAGCATTTTTTTCCGGGCGATAATCAGCTACAGCAGCTGTAGCTATGAAGATGTCGGCTGACTTTATGTGGGAGGAGACAGCATCTCTCATTTCTCCAGAAGACACCACATTTATTGTTTTTATTCCTGGCAGGGGATCAAGCGTTGTTGGTCCACTGACCAGCACAACGCGAGCTCCGGCTTCCGTCGCTGCACGAGCTAACGCAAAACCCATCTTGCCAGAGCTATGGTTGGTAATATACCTAACTGGATCAATGTGCTCCCTAGTGGGTCCTGCAGTCACCATAACTTCTAAACCAGCTAATAGGCCCCGTTCAAACAACGCGCTCACCGCTGAAACTATTACTTCGGCCTCAACTAGCCGACCTAACCCAATATCCCCACAAGCTTGACTGCCGCTACCAGGGCCAATCACCGACATACCTCTGGACTTTAGAACCTCCAGATTCTCGTCTACTGATGGATCAGTCCACATTTTTTGATTCATCGCGGGAGCTATTAATACTGGGGCATCTGACGCTAAACATATCGCGCTTCCCAAATCATTAGCATGGCCTGTTCTAAGTTTAGCAATATAGTCAGCGGTCGCTGGCGCCACTACGATAGCATCGGCCCATCTGGCTAGCTCAATGTGCCCCATCGCGGCTTCTGCCTTAGCATCGAACATGTCTGATCGAACTTCAAAGCCTGAAACAGCTTGTAACGTGAGTGCTGTTACAAACTGCTCCGCAGAGCTCGTCATAACAACTCTCACGCTACCACCAGCCTCTGTTATTCTGCGAACGAGCTCGGGAGTTTTATAGGCAGCAATACTGCCCGTAACAACCAAAAGACAGTTTTTCTGTTCTAATCTATTCATTTGCAGCCCAAATAATTTCGAATATGGTACATATGATGGCACCGAATGTAATAAAAACAACGGGTTTTGCTCTTTTCCAAGCTGCTCCCCATTCTTATTTCTATGTTATTTATACTTTTGTCGGTCAGTTTAAGCGGTTATTAGGCGCGGCAGTTGGCACAGGAGAAGAAAACCGTTAGAATTGCCAGCCAATTTCAGGGTACTAGAGGAATTTTATCATGGCTCGCGTATGCCAAGTAACTGGAAAACGTCCGGTAGCGGGTAATAACGTGTCTAAAGCGAAAAACAGAACGCGTAGACGCTTTTTACCAAATTTACATTTTCATCGCTTTTGGGTTGAAAGCGAAAACCGATGGATCCGGCTCCGAATCAGCGCAAATGGGCTGAGAGTGATTGACAAAAACGGAATCGATAGTGTTCTGAAAGATCTCAGGATGCGTGGCGAAAAAATTTAGAGAGCAACGGAAATGCAAGAAAAAATAAAATTAGTATCTTCTGCGGGAACAGGTCATTACTACACGACCACTAAGAACAAGAGAACTCATCCTGAAAAGCTAGAGCGTAAAAAGTTTGATCCCACCATACGCCAACACGTGAGCTATAAAGAAGCAAAAATAAAATAATCTTTTCTTCTAGACTGGTAAGACCTGCTACTAAGCTACGGTATATCCTTTTAGTCGCCCAGCAAATTCTTCAAGTGCCTCAATGCCGCTTTCTTCCGCATTAGCACACCAGTCTTTCAATAAGAGCAACACAGACTCAGCACTGGCGCTCCTCTCCTTGTACAAAGCCTCTAAAGATTTATGAAGGTCAAATACAACTTTTAACCTGTTACTAATGTCGAGCGAGGCCTCTAACTTAGAGTACTCATAGCCGTTTAAGTTCCCTGCTGCTCGAGAAAGTAAGCCTTTCATTCCTTTCAATTGAGTTCTAAGCTCCCCTCTAGCAAGCTTTAACTCTTCTTTATATACCCGTTTCACCACCAAACGTCTAAAGTCAGCCATGATATGCAGGCGATTGGCCGTAACTACTTTCGTTGTATCAATATCAATCTGGTCTTTATTAGGATTAAATCTAGGCTGTTCTGGATAAATACTATTTACTTTAGCTAAGCCAAAAACAGACATTGCTTTAATATACAGCCATCCCAGATCAACCTCCCAAGGGCGAACTGAGAACTTAGCAGACATTGCAAATGCGTGGTGGTTGTTGTGCAGCTCCTCTCCTCCAATCAAGATTCCCCACGGAATAATGTTCGTAGACGCATCGGCCGTATGGAAATTGCGATAGCCTTTCCAGTGTCCTACACCATTAATGATGCCAGCAGCAAACACAGGAAGCCACATTAGCTGAATCGCCCAAATAGTAATTCCAAGTAGCCCAAACAAAGTAAAATTTATTATCAGCAAAAAAGCCATACCGACCCACGAATGTGGCGTATAAACTTTTCTCTCGATCCAATCCTCTGGCGTTCCAAACCCATACTGGGCGACCAAATCAAGATCGTGTGCACCTTCTCTGTAGAGCTCCGTACCCGTAAAAACAACTTTTTTTATTCCATGCACAACCGGACTATGCGGATCTTCATCCGTCTCAACTGAAATATGGTGTTTTCTATGCACCGCAGCCCATTCCCGCGTATTCATACCACTAGTAAGCCAGAGCCAAAATCTGAAAAAATGAGAGGCTATGGGATGTAAGCCCACCGCCCGATGAGCCTGGTTACGATGCAGATAGACAGTCACTGATACGATGGTCAAATGGGTATACACAAAGGTAACCAGCACGTAGCCCCACCAAGGGAGCTCTAATAAACCGTATAAAATTATATAATCCTCAAAATACTATAAAGGCAGTCAACGCGTTATTTAGTTCGAACAATATTCTAATAGCAAATTCGCATTGCTGTCTAATCCAACAGACCATTTCTCGGCAACGTAAACTGTTGCCCCCTCATCTAGAACAACCAACGGGCCTAGCTGGCGGTCAATAAGTGAAAGATTATGCCAGGCCAACACGGTAATTTGGGTGTCGGTGTAAGATATCGAGTCCTGGGACTCTAGACCTAGTTTGTAATTAGGAATAGCGCTTTGCAAGTCTACTGAGACTCGAAGATTTACCAATTCTATTGCTCTATCAAGCTTATGACCAAAACGTTTTTCATGTAGTTCCTCAAACGCCCTGTATGTTGCTTTAGCAGGACTCCATGGCAAATTTAAAGTCGCTGACTGACCAGAGTACCTGAGATCCGCACTAACCGTACTGCACAATTCTGGTTTACTGTGCCCGTCCTTTAGCAGCTGCTCTTCTCCCAAGAGGTACATTTCCGTTACCGTTCTACTCAGCTCTTTTTCGTTGCATTCATCTTCCAAAATACCGATAGCCCTGCTGTATCGGCGGCCTGGAGTCGCGACAGCCATACCAATAGCTGACAGTACACCAGAGCATTTTGGTACGAGAATCTTTTTCATTCCCATAGCTTCAGCTAAGGCACAGCAGTGGAGACCACCTGATCCGCCAAAAGCCAGCATAACAAACTCTCGAGGGTCAATTCCTCGCTCCAGAGAAACTTCTTTTAATGCTTGTAGCATATTTTCGTTGACTACATCTATAACCCCAAGTGCAACCTTTTCCAAATCAGGCTCTCCAAGATCGAAAGATAAACGAGAGAAAGCTGCTTTAGTTGCCTCTATATTTAGCTCAATATGTCCACCAAGCTTTATACCTGCTGGCAGGCGCCCCAACAAAACATTAGCGTCTGTTACGGTAATCTGAGTGCCACCACGAAAATAACAGGCTGGACCGGGCCGAGCGCCTGCTGACTGAGGCCCTACATGTAGTAACCCTCCTTCGTCAACCCATGCCAAGGATCCCCCACCTGCACCTATAGTTTCCAGCTCGACCATTGGCACTCCCACGGGGTAGGGCCCGATTACTCCTTCAGATGTAAGAGTGATTTCTCCATCTACTGCCGATACATCAGTCGATGTTCCTCCCATATCAAACGTTATAACTCGTGGATATCCAGAGACATTAGCTACGTTAGCAGCTCCTATAAGTCCGGCTGCCGGACCCGACAATAATAAATTCACAGGATGAGTGGTTGCAAATTCTGTTGAACACGTAACCCCAGAACTTTGCATTATCGATAACGGCACCTTTTTAAGAAACGCCTCCAGCCGATTCAGATATGCTTTCATTACCGGCCCTGTAGAAGCGTTGACCCAAGTAGCGAGACCCCGCTCGTACTCTTTATATTCAGGCAGAACCTCATGGGAACAACTAACGAAAATTTCTGAAGTGATACTCTCCGAAATTAGTTGCTCAAATCTAGGGTCAATAAAAGAAAATAGTAAATTAATAGCAACAGCCTCTGGCTTTATTGCAGCTATAGCATCACCGATTTCTTTTACGTCACATGCAGTTAACGGGTCAAGCACCTCACCTGAAGCAGTTATCCGACCTCCAGTTTCTAGAACCAAAGCACGATCCACTAATGGCTTACAGTATTTTGGAGTTAAATTATAAAGCTCATCCCGCGCCTGCCTACCGATGGTCATTAAATCACCAAACCCGCGATTAGTAATAAACAATGTTTTTGCAACTCTCCCTTCCAAGACAGCGTTAGTCGCGACCGTTGATCCATGAACAACTTGAAAAGCGCTGTCATCAAGGCCCAATACGCGAAGTCCGCTAATAATTGCTTTCTCGGGTTTTTCTGGCGTTGAAGGCTCCTTGTGCAAAAACAACTTACCTTCGTCTATTAAAGCGAAATCGGTGAATGTTCCCCCGGTATCTACGCCTACTATCCTCATTTAAAAGTACGCCCCCAAAATAAGTCTCTAGGCAAAAACTAAACTAGAGATCATTAATAATTCTAAACGGGATAGAATGTTAGAGCTATAAGTCAGACTAACATAATAAAAGATTAATCCGATGCCTGAACTACCTGAAGTAGAAACCACAAAAACTGGTATATCGCGTTTGTTAAAAGGGCGCCAGGTAACCTCGGTAAAAGTCCATAACAGGAAGCTACGGCTCCCTATTCCTAGTGACATTATCACTACTTTAAGTGGCCAAACCTTATTGGGAATCACCCGTCGAGCGAAATACCTGCTGTTTAAATTTGATGATGGGTTCCTTATTGTCCACTTAGGTATGTCAGGTAGCCTTAGAGTGGTCTCTTCGCTTACTCCCAAACAGAAGCACGACCATATCGAAATTGAGTTTGGTCGCACTCATTGTCTTCGTTTTCGAGACCCTAGACGGTTCGGATTAGTCGTCTGGACCAGCACTAACCCAGCAACACATAAACTGTTATCGCGGTGTGGGCCAGAACCTCTTTCTGATGACTTTAACGGAAAATACCTCCATAGTTTGTCAAGAAAGCGACGCGTTAGCGTAAAAAGTCTTATCATGAATGGTCAGATTGTGGTCGGTGTAGGCAATATATATGCCAGCGAAGCTTTGTTTAGAGCGGGAATAAACCCGAACCGTCAAGCAGGGAAAATCGGCTTAGGTAGATACTTAAAGCTAGGTATTGATATTAAGACTGTTCTAGCTGAAGCAATAGCCGCCGGTGGGACAACTCTGAAAGATTATGTGCACGACGATGGAAAGCCAGGATATTTTCGCCAAAAACTACAAGTTTACGGGAGGAAAGGAGAACCTTGCAGTGTTTGTGGCGCGCTAATCAAACACAAGGTAATTGCTCAAAGATCGAGCTTTTATTGTACAACATGTCAGTCCTAACGTTAGAATTTACCTGTCGACAGTTGCCTGCCCCTCTCCCCTTGGATCACTTGCTGCTGAGATTTTTCCGCTCTTTTTTTCCCATGTCACCACTTGCATATTCCCATAATTACGGCTGCTTTCTTTCAATTGATGCCCTTTTCCCCGCAGATTAGAGACTTCACTGCTCGTAAACCCACCTTTCTCATAATTGATTTGATCGGGCAAATATTGATGGTGGTAACGTTTCGCGATAACCATACTTTCCGCATCGCCACCTCGCAAAAATTCAAGCGCACTTAGTAGCACCATTGATATTATTCTGCTGCCACCTGGGGTACCTAGGATAGCAACCCTATCGTTACTTTCTATAAACGTTGGGGTCATGCTGGAAAGAGGTCGTTTACGAGGGGCAATTGAGTTCGCGCCAGCCCCAACAAGTCCATATGTGTTTGGCGTCAGATGCCGGGCAGAAAAATCATCCATTTCATTATTTAAAACCACGCCTGTTCCTTTCGGTACTACCCCCGATCCAAAAGGCGTGTTAATGCTCAAAGTTGCTGCAACTAAATTCCCTTCAGCGTCAATAATTGAGAAATGGGTCGTATCGCGGCCTTCAACTTTAGACTCCAATGGCGCCAAATCTGAGCTCGCCGAAGCTTTCGTAGTAGAGATATTCTCCGCAATGCTGTCGGCGTAACTCTTCGACAATAGCCTTTCCAAAGGGATATCAATAAAGTCTGGATCTCCCAGAAAATCTGCACGATCGCGATAACCTCTGCGCATAGCTTCAACTACGAGATGAACCCTATCAATATCAGTTTCCACCGACAAGTCGTATCTCTCGAGAATATTCAAGGCTTCAATTAAAACTATTCCTCCTGAAGACGGCGGGGGAGCTGACACGATTTTCGAGCCGCGATAGGTCGTTGTCACCGGAGAACGCAATTTAACCGTGTAGTCGGCCAAGTCATCAATCGACCAAATGCCACCTGTAGCGAGCACTCCCGAGACTAGTCGTTCTGCAATTTCACCCTTATAGAAGGCATGTCCGTTAGTCTGAGCTATTAACTCTAGCGTTCTCGCGAGTTCCTGTTGGAAAATACGAAAGCCTGGTTTTGGCGCGAACCCATTATCTAGAAATAACTCAGCCGATCCGGGAAAATTATTCAGATCCTCAGTCCGATAACTTGCCATCGCATTGTACCGCTTGCCCGTCAGAAAGCCTTCTTTCGCTAACCGGATGGCTTCAGCCATGTTGGTCGTGAGCTCCAACCTCCCAAAATTTTCACTCAGATAGACGAGACCGGCTGGCATACCCGGGATGCCCGCGGCTAAACCACCAGTTAAGGACTTACTGCGTAAAAATTCTCCTTCATCATCTAGGTACATATCGGCAGAGGCAGCTTTAGGGGCAGTTTCACGAGCGTCAATAAAAATATTTGAGTCGTCTTCCGCTACATGTAAAAGAAAAAATCCACCACCTCCGATACCAGAACTGTATGGCTCTACAACCGCTAAAGTTGCCGCCACAGCTATAGCAGCATCAAATGCATTGCCGCCGGCTTTTAATATTTTAATTCCGGCCCTAGTTGCCTGAGGGTGGGCGGAAGAAACTGCAAAGCCATCTGGGTGTGATGTCGCTGAACCAGCAGCCATAGCCGCGGACAAAAGAAGACAGCAACAAAGTGCTCGTAAAATAAACATTAACTATTTACACCTCATTATTTTCACCCGAAAGGCGTTTAAATTTTTGTTTTAATTCTTGCTCGGACTCGTTGTATTTTGGATCTTTAGGAATGCAGTCCACGGGGCACACCACGACACACTGTGGTTCATCAAAATGTCCCACGCACTCAGTACATTTGTTGGGGTTTATTAAATAATGTAGACCCCCATCAAAGATGGCATCATTAGGGCATGCCGGCTCACACACATCGCAATTAATACATTCAGCCGTAATTTTTAATGCCATTAAGCAGTATAACCTCTATCTAAGTTCTACTAACTTTGTGCAGCTAATTTTTTTATCAGCACTTCTTTGACTCCCGGAGGGACAAATTCTCCAATGTCTCCACCATACTTGGCAATCTCACGCACTAATGAAGAAGAAATATAGGTAAATTTCTCCGAAGTCGGTAAAAAGACAGTGTCTGCTTCTGGCATTAACTTTCGATTCATTCCTGCAAGCTGAAACTCATATTCGAAGTCACTGACCGCCCTCAGTCCTCGCAATATAATCGACGCCCCATTTTTCTTTGCGAAATCGACCATAAGTCCTTCAAACTTCATAATTCGTACGTTTGGAAATCGGCTTAACACGTTAGTGGCTAGTTCGACACGCTCATCTGCAGAGAAAACTGTATTCTTGGACGTGCTGCCAGCAACAGCAAGAATTAACTCACCGAACATAGGCGCTGCTCGAGAAACGATATCCACATGACCTAAAGTTATCGGATCAAACGTTCCCGGATAAATTGCAGTAATACTCAATCAAGGACTCCTCGCGTTAAGGGTGAAAGCCAATTTATAACATTTTCAGCCTTCAATTGTCTCAGGCTTTTTTTTCAAGAGCATATAGACAACCTCTTTCGTCTGGCTAGACTTAAGAATTATCCAATTCTTAAGTTCTATCGGCGACAATTTCGGACACTCGACATACACCAAGGCTTTATCCGACAATCCTTGTACTGATAGAACATCCAAACAAGAATTAACTAAGGTTGAGTCAAACGGTGGATCGAGAAAAACAATATCAAATTTTAGCTTGGACATACTCAGCCATCCCAACCCGTCAGCCTGGACTACCTCAATCCTGTTAGTTCCCAGCCTTTCCAGAGCCTCATCTATTTCATGCACCAAAAGCTCGTTACATTCCACAAGCGTTGCACTTAGAGCGCCTCGAGAGATCGCTTCTATACCCAAAGCACCACTGCCGGCAAACAAATCTAGACAGTTGGCACCCCTAAGGTGGGTCGAAAGCCAGTTAAATAGAGTCTCTTTTACCCTGTCCGCAGTAGGCCGAAAGCCTTTCATATCTGCTACTTCTAGCTTAGTCCCGCGCCACTTCCCTCCAATAACCCGAATCTTGCCAAGCTTTTTCTTCATTAATCAGCTACAGGTGTATCGGGGCCTACGATCACGGTCAAAAGGCTATCTTTTTTCAAATACTCTCTCAGAGCCGCTCCAACGTCCTCCGAAGTGACGGCCGCAATACTTTTCTGGAAAGTCTCTAAATAGTCGGTCGGTAGTCCGTAGAACGCTATCATAGAGATATAATTTACGATCTCAGCATTAGTATCGAGCTTCAATGGAAACCCGTTTATTAGGTTCAGCTTTGCCGCTGTAATATCCTCCTCAGACAAGCCATTCTTAGCTACCGATTCCAAAGTGTCCTGCATCACTTGCAAAGCCTGCTCCTCCTGAGAGCGATCTGTTTGCATCCCCGCGACAAAAGCGCCGGATATAGCCATGGGAGCTAAATAACTGTATGCGGAATAGGCCAAGCCTCGCTCCTCTCGAACTCGCCTAAACAAAAGAGAAACTAGGCCATTTCCACCTAACGCGTGGTTACCAACAACAAGAGGAAAGTAATGAGGATGAGTCCTCTCCACTCCCAACCCACCCATTCGGACATGGCTCTGGATAGAAGAGAACTGAACGCGATCAATCGCTGCTTTAGTCTTTCTCTTCACAAGCGGAAGCTTTTTAGCCTTAGTGCCTAAAGGAATGATGTTGCCCAGTCCGTTAGCAAGCTCTGCAGCTTTCTCGCGGCTTATATTACCAACAATTACTATCACCATATTTCGGCGAACGTAATAGGTCTCATAGTAACTAACTGCATCGTCTCTGGTTATATTTCGTATGGTGGCCTCGTCGCCGAGAGGCCTGCTAGAATAAGGATGTCCGTCATATAATAGCGATGCGAATCGATCTGATGCTCTGCTACCGGGAGACTGCGCGCGATACTGAAGTTCGACCGCAACACGAGCCTTAGTGCGCTCAATAGATTTACTATCGAATCTAGGTCGACTAATAACATCTCTCAGTAAATTAAAAGCAGGTTGCAATTTATCGACGTCGACTAAGCTACGCATGCTTATACTTGCTGTGTCCTTAGATGAGCCCACCGAAATATATGCCCCAGTCAAACCCAATGTGCGGTTAAATGCTTCCACATCTAGATCCTCTGTACCCTCAAGCAACATCTGGTTGACAAGATTGGATATCCCTTTCGAACTTCCATCCCGAGCACTCCCAGCATCGAAAGTAACCTCTATATCGATCATTTCGATTTCCGGAAGATTAGAAAAATAAACAGGCACGCCATGTTCCGACTGCCATGAATGAATTTCTGGAGCAGCCCAAGCCGGGCCTGAAATGAAAAAGGTGAAAACCAATAGCCATAAGCCAATCATAAGTCTTGCTCCGGCATCAAATAGGTTATGGTTAAAGCCTCTTTTCGGAGATGTTTCTGAGCAGCAGCCACTATACCAGCACTGCTTACAGCATTTATCTCTTGCAAATACCTATCTTTAAGACGCCAATCTAAACCTACCGAGTCCAAAGAACCTATCATGGTCGCCTGAGAGGCCATAGAGTCTTGCGAGTAGACTCTTGACGCAGCTACCTGCGTTTTAACTCGCTGCAGCTCTTCATCGGTCGGCGGATTGACTGATAAAAGATTGATTTCTTCTATAAGGTATTCCTCAAGAGTCTTTAAATCTACCCCATCTCGCGGAATCGCGGTTACAGTTAACACAGTTTCTAACCTCGCTGTAGGGGAATAGCTAACAAAAACATGAGACGCAACCTCTTTCTCTCTTACCAAGCGTGCCTGCAATCGTGAACTTAGATCCCCGTCTAATATTTCACACAAGACATCTAGCGCATAAACCTCTGCCAAGGATCCTCCTGATTCTAAAGCGTATGGTAATGAGGGAGCTTTATAACTCAAGATCACGAATGGTACGCGTGCCTTGTCGCTTAAGACCGATACTCGTTTTAGTCCTTTTTGAGCCACTTCTGGTCTTTTCTTTGGCGCCGGCAATGCCACTCGAGAAAGCTTCCCAAAGTGCTTCTTAGCAAGATTGTAAACTTCTGTCGCCACTACATCACCCACCACAACCAGTGTGGCATTATTAGGAGAATACCATTTCACGTACCAGTCCGTTAAATCATCGACTGACATCCCCTTAATATCCGCCTCCCAGCCAATAATAGGGTAACGATAAGGGCTTGTCTGAAAGGTAGCTGCACGAGCTATCTCAGAGGCTAAGGCTTGGGGGTTGTCATCCGTTCTGAGTCGTCGTTCCTCTAAAACCACATTGATCTCCTTGGAAAACTCCTCACTGTTTAAAGTAAGGTTTTTCATTCGATCAGACTCAAGTTCGAAGCTCTTTTCAATATTTGTTGCAGCCCACTGTTGGTAATAAGCAGTGTAGTCATAGCTCGTAAATGCATTTTCGAGCCCGCCTCTAGAAGACACTATTTCTGAAAACATTCCATCGGGATATGTTGGCGTTCCTTTGAACATCATATGTTCTAACGCATGCGAAACCCCGGTGATTCCATCATATTCGTATGACGATCCGACGCGATACCATGTTTGAACAACAGCCACCGGTGAACGATGGTCCTCTTGTACGATTAGCTTCAATCCATTTTCAAATTTGAATTCTTGACTTTTTTGTGCCGCGCTCGCCCCGTTAGCGAAAAGCAACCAGACACCTACTAAACAAAAAACTTTTAATCCCATAATCTAAGCTCCTTCTGAAAACAGTAATCTGAAAATTCTGCTACAAATGCTATGCTATTGTAGTCGACTCAAACTCATAAAATGAGTCTTATTAATTAAATATGTTTCACATATAACCAAAATTTCACATTAGAAGTAGCCACATGTTCAAATTTCTTACTAAACGTCTGAGCGATGCCTTTAAATTAAACAAAAAATTGGATGTGGCCGTACTGGAAGAAGCAGAAAATCTGTTATTAGCCAGTGATGTCGGTTTTTCTGCCACCGAAAAGATTATCCGAAAAATCAAAAATACTACGTCTAAGGATCAAGCGATCAAAGCGATGCGAACAGAGATGATCAGGATTCTGGCGCCAGCTGAGGGTAGTTTAGACTCTCGAGCAGAAGACGAAAAGACTAGGGTTGTCTTACTAGTTGGTGTCAATGGAGCGGGTAAAACTACTACTGTCTCTAAAATCGCATTGCAAATGAAGAATAAAGGCCTAGCAACGATATTAGCAGCCGGTGACACTTTCCGGGCTGCTGCATCCGAACAACTAGAGTCCTGGGGGAAATCCATAGGAGTGCAAGTAATTACCGGCAAGCACAGCGGTGACCCTTCTTCTCTAGCTTATGAGGCCCACAACAGAGCGCTGAGGGAAAAAGCAGACATATTATTAGTTGATACTGCGGGCAGACTGCACACACAGCCCGACCTCATGGCAGAGCTAGCAAAAATAAAGCGTGTGTTAGCCAAGCAGGACGTATCAGCGCCCCACGAAACATTGCTCGTTCTCGATGGTACAACCGGTCAAAATGCAATCAACCAAGCTCAAATTTTTATAGAAAAAATCGGGATAACTGGAATAGTCATTACGAAACTAGATGGCACCGCAAAAGGAGGTGTTGTTTTTGATTTAGTAGAACGATTCAAGTTGCCTATAAAATATATCGGAGTTGGAGAAAGCGCTGAAAGTCTTTTGGAATTCACAGCCGAAAGATACGTTAACACCTTACTGAACGGGTTTTAAGCGGAAGGACCGCACCAAAAATAAAATTCTTGGCACTCAACCTCCTTGAGTGCTAAAATACTTCAATGCTTATTGGAGGAACTAATGATGTACACCAACTTAAGTCCTAACTTAGTTTCTAGTGTAGGTTCACTAGAAACCTATATATCATCTGTAAACAAAATTCCAATGCTAACTTTAGCAGAAGAGCAAACGTTAGCATTTCAACTGATGGATGACGGTAATGTTGAGGCTGCTCGCAAGTTAGTGCTTGCTCACCTAAAATTCGTCGTTAAAATTACACGCCAATATAACGGCTACGGGTTAGCTCAAAATGACCTAATCCAAGAAGGCAATATCGGCCTCATGCAGGCAGTGAAAAAATTTGATCCCCGTGTAGGGACACGCCTGGCAGCCTTTGCAGCCCATTGGATAAAGGCAAGTATTAGTGAGTTCATACTAAAAAATTGGCGAATAGTAAAAATGGCCACAACAAAAGCTCAAAGGAAACTTTTTTTTAACCTGAGAAGCCTGAAAAAAAGCCTAAGCTGGTTGTCTACGGCTGAAAAAGCCGAAATCGCCTCCGACTTAGATGTAGAGGAAAATGATGTTGCAGGCATGGAACTGCGACTAAGCGCGAGTGACCTTCCGTTCGCCAGCACGACCGAAACAGATGAAGACTTCTCTCCTGAAAGCTTCATAGAAGACATGCGGTTCGAACCCAGTACAGGAATAGAGAAAAACGAAAGAGCCCATCTTGGAAAACAAAGCCTAGGTAAAGCATTAATGTGTCTGGACGAAAGAAGTCGTGACATAGTCGTTAGCCGCTGGTTAAGAGATCCTAAAAATACACTGCGTGAGCTGGCAATTCGGTACAGTGTATCTGCTGAAAGAGTCCGTCAGCTAGAAAAGAATGCCTTTATGGCCATAAAAAAATCGTTACCCAAGCCAGAAGACTTAATCTTATAGAAAGCTAAGTACTATTCCGAATAAAGAAGCTCAAGTCGCTCCAATAGTGGTCGGCAAAGAAAAAGCAAAACAAAAGAGTGAGATATACAATCGAGTAGCGAAACACTGTCATTGCCAGCTCATCTGAATGGTCAAATTGCATCTTTACTACATAGAATAGCAACACTATATTCAACACAATAGCTCCTGCGAGATATATGAGTCCGCTCATATAAGTCAAGTAGGGAAGAATGGTAACTATCACTAAAATAATCGAGTAAAAAAGGATCTGCTGACGCGTATAAGTAACTCCATGTGTGATAGGAAGCATAGGGATCAAAGCTTTTGCATAGTCCGCTCTGCGATAAATTGCCAAAGCCCAAAAGTGGGGCGGAGTCCATACGAAAATTATCAAAAAGAGCAAAAGCGCATGAGGGTCGACTGTCCCTGTCACAGCAGTCCAACCAAGCACGGGAGGTGCAGCTCCAGCGGCTCCGCCTATAACAATATTTTGCGGCGTGGCATGCTTCAAATACATCGTATAGATCACTGCATAACCTATCAGAGACGCAAACGTTAGAGCGGCTGTAAGAGCGTTTACAAATACAATTAATATATACATCGCCACCACGCCCATCGTGATAGCAAAAAATAGTGCATGTCGCCGAGTTAAACCGCCTTGGGGTAGAGGACGGTTTCGCGTTCGCTCCATCAGAGCATCAGCACGACTATCTATCACATGGTTCAAGGCAGCAGCAGAGGTTGCCGCCAACCCAATACCCACTGTCGCGGCAATTAACAAGAAAATATCAACGCCTTCTGGAGTCGACAGAAACATGCCAATAACGGCAGTAAAAACAATCAGCCCAACTACCCGCGGCTTGCACAGAGCCGCATAATCACTCCAGTGAGCAAAAGTAAATGATGTAGGGTTTTCAAAGGCCATGAGCATCTCGACGGGAAGTAAAATAAATAAGCGACACTATAGTAAGTAATAGCAATCCAGCACCACCATTATGTCCTACTGCAACAAATATCGGCAATCCACCCAGTACATTCGCAATGCCTAGTGACAATTGTAAAAGCAGTGCCGAGGCTATCGCCAGGCCAATTTTTCGGACTTGGGATAGTTCACACCTTAGGGTTCTCCAAACTAAGAAGCCTAAAAATAATGTCACTACAACTGCTCCAATGCGATGAACAACATGTATCGAGACTCGAGCAGGTGTGTCAAGAACACCAAATTCATAGTTTACACCGAGCCCTCTCCACAGAACAAATGCGCTGTCTAGCTGCTCAAGTGGCAGCCAAAGTCCATGGCACCGGGGCAATTCAGTGCAAGCTAAAGCCGCATAGTTTGTGCTAGTCCAGCCCCCTAGAAATACCTGACTAACTACTATGAATAGACCGAACCAAGCCAAAATATTTAATTTTTTATCTTGTGGCACAACAGCCACTGCGTAACGACATGACAGGAAATACCAATATAAAATCGACAAAGTTGCCAATCCTCCTAAAAGATGGGCGGTGACCACTAGCGGCTTCAAAAGCAGCGTCACTGTCCACATTCCTAAGACCCCTTGAAAAACAACAAGAGGCAGCAAAATATAGGGGACTTTACTACTGTGCCGGTTTTTTCGACGTACGGTCCAAGTTAGTAAAGCTAAAACAAGAATGCCAAAACCAAGAGCGCTCGCCAAATACCGATGTATCATTTCCCGCCACGCTTTTCCAATCTCCACTGCATCAAAAACTAAGGGGCTATCTTCTACAACGGTAGGTTTATCAGGGCTTGGCGCTGTTAATTGACCGTAACAGCCTGGCCAATCCGGGCAGCCGAGCCCAGCATCTGTAAGCCGAACATAAGCACCATATAAAATAACAACCACAGCCAATAACAATAGCACTAAGCCTAAATTTTTACATAAACTACTCATTCATCAATCCAACTTAGACGCACGTAATAAGCGCTTAATATCTTTCTTGATATCGGCGGGGTCAGCGTTCTCTGGAAAATAGCTAACTATTTGTCCGCGCCAGTCTAGAAAAAATATCCCAGATGTAACTGTCGCAATATCTGTGCGGGTGGCAAGCTCAGTTGACAGGCTTGTCAAAGCATCACTATCGTTTAAATAGCCCAATTGTTCTGCATTTCCAGAGGCAAAAAGTCCATTTATCTGAACTCTCGTCCCAGAATGTCCGAGAAGAACGCGTATTGTGCTCAATAAATTGAGTATTTCTAAACAATTATCCTCGCAGCGCGAATCAGTAAAATAAACAATAGCCCATTCTCCTGGAGCCATCTCTATGTCGCGTAATGGTCCATATCGCTCTGACAGTCGAATATCAATAGGCGGTGACACCAAGGCTCCCCTGTTAAGCAATCCCATATCAGAAAGTAAGCTTGGGGTACGAACCATCCACCACGCTATCAATATCGGGGCGACAAAAGCTGTAACCACTAAAAAACCAATTAAACGAGATGAAAAGGCACCAGATTTTGAAAACAACGCTTATCTCCTTCGATAATTAATCAAACCAATGATTGCTAACACAATCGCCATACAGAACCATTGCACTGCATATGCTTGGTGCTTATCTGCACCCGAACCGGGTGTTTTACGTTCAATTTTTAACGCGCCGGGGCCTCCGGCATCGATATAAATAATAAAAGGTTTGAGAGAAACGCCTTCCATAACAGCTCCAATCTCAGACCAATTAATATGCTGAACACGAAAGTTCTGAGCGGACAACCGTTCAATATTCGACACGCTCTCATGAAAAGCAATACCACTAGCAGGGATAGGACCAAAATAACCTGAAACATTCACCTCGCCCCGAGGCAAAGGCAGCTTAGGCAATATGGAACGATCGCCGCCATTGGAAGACCAACCTCGATTAATTAGAACTGTGCCGTATTCTTTTATGTCGAAAAGGCTAAATACCTCATATCCGGCCTTAGTGTTCAACACACGATTATCTAAAAGAACATTAATGCCCAGATATGTACCAGTTAATATTACCGGCCTCCAAGTTACATCAGAAGCACTCACCAACTCACTCATTTCAACCCGCGCACTTTTAAGCCGCTCTGTGAAAAGCGCGTACCTCTCCGTTTTCAACTCAGCCCTTTTTAGCTGCCAAACTCCGAGACCGCACAGAGCAGAGAATCCGAGCAAAAAAAGCAAGATCAATATTGTCTGTCTCAAGATCAAAGTTGGATTTCCTAAGTGGATTAGCCAATAATGAGGCAATTAAATTGGAATCCCTCATATGTCTGACACGTTTCTCATAAAATGCATCATCATTGGCGCATTTCTTCTCATATTAGTCGCCCTAGGGGCAGCAGGTCTGAACCTTTTTCGAGGGAAAAACCCTAAAGGGACCAGCACCGTGAAAGCGCTCACTGTGCGTGTAGCCTTATCATTTGGACTGATAATTATGCTTCTGGTTCTAAACCAATTGGGATTAATCGCACCAAATGGTTAGAACGCCTATATCCAATATACAAATATAAACAACCCAATCCAAACTACATCAACAAAGTGCCAATACCAAGCACATGCTTCAAAACCAAAATGTCGCTCATGTGTGAAGTGACCTTTGATGCATCTTCCTAGAATCGTCGCCAACATTATCGTGCCCATAGTGACGTGGAAACCATGAAAACCCGTCAACAGAAAAAATGTAGCCCCATAAATTCCCGAGTTCAGTGTTAAACCAAGCTCATTGTAGGCGTGTCCATACTCCACAGCTTGCATTATCACGAAGATAATTCCCAGCGCGACCGTGACAGACAAACCCGCAATCAAATGCTTTCTACTGCCGATCTTTAGGCCCCAATGCGCCCATGTACAAGTCGCGCCACTGGTCAGCAATATCATAGTGTTGTAAAACGGAACACCCCACGCACCTATCGTTTCTTTAAATGTGGAAAAAGCATAAGCCTCCGGCAATTGAAGCAGGGGCCAGGCAGTGGCAAATTCTGGCCAAAGAAACTGATTAGTTGCAGCACCAGATCCTTCCCCTCCCAACCAGGGGACTGAATACATTCTAGCGTAGTAAAGTGCCCCAAAAAATGCGGCAAAAAACATCACTTCAGAAAAGATAAACCATACCATACCCATTCTAAAGCTAATATCCACTTGCCCATTAAAAGTTCCAGCTTCACTCTCTCCGATAACTGTCCCAAACCAACCAAATAACATGTAAACAAATAAGGCAAGTCCTATAGCCAAAATATAAACACCGACTTCTCCGCCGTTTAAAAAATTTGCCCCTCCTATAAACATAGTAAATATCGCGACTGTTGCGGTAATAGGCCAATGACTAGAATGGGGGACGTAATAATCTGCGTTTGTATTCGACATAGTTCCAGTATCTCTCATTGTCAGTTGATATAAGTATGTTCGGGTGGATATAAGCCGGCCGTATCTAAGGCCTCAAAAAAGGTGTAGCCTAATGTTAGCAAGGACACGCCTCTGGGTATATCAGGGTCCACGACAAACCTCACAGGCATTTTCCTAGATTCACCCGCTTTTAAGGACTGCTTCGTAAAACAAAAGCACTCCGTCTTACTAAAATACTTCGCTGCCTCATTGGGCGCCACACTAGGCACAGCGTTGCCAGTGACTGCATATTGCGCATTGTTTACTACCATAAAGTCTACCTGCGTCTCTGCACCAGGGACTACACTGATTTTTGCCACCAGTGGATAAAATTCCCATGGCAAATCAGCACCGACACTGGCAACAAACTCAACCTCTACTAGCCGCGACTCATCAAGAGACATTTGCGCAACTTCCTGAGAGCTCAGCCTGCCTGTTTTTCCATTTAACCCTGTTACTTCACAAAAAACATCATAGAGAGGAATTAAAGCATATCCAAAGAAGAACATCGTAGTCGTTGCTAAGACCAACTTTATCGCAGTTTTTCGATTCGCTCTTTTTAGTTCTGAATTACTCATGACTTTTTAGAGATAAGACAATATCCCCCATGCATAGACGACGATAACCACAAGCGATAGGAAAAGAGCCGTTTTAAGGACTCGTTTCCGTCGAAAACTTAAATCGTTGTCTTTTTGGCTCACAATCTCTATCGATTCCCACCAGTTATAGAACTAGGATCTGGAGCCTCAGTAAAACTGTGGAACGGTGGTGGAGAGGGCAATGTCCATTCCAAGCCCTGAGCTCCTTCCCAAACTTCATCCGTCGCTTTCTCTCCGCCACGAGCACATTTAACGACCACGACTACAAACAGAATTTGCGAGGCCCCGTAAACAAAACCGCCAATACTAGAAACCATATTAAAATCGGAGAACTGCACTGCGTAGTCCGGGATTCGCCGCGGCATTCCTGCTAAACCCAGAAAATGCTGCGGGAAAAACAACACATTTACAGAAATAGTAGATAACCAAAAGTGCCATTTGCCTAGTGTTTCGTTATACATGTGACCCGTCCACTTAGGCAGCCAAAAATATGCCCCTGCCATAAGAGCAAAGACGGCGCCAGTAACCAAGACATAATGAAAATGAGCCACCACGAAGTAGGTATCATGGTATTGAAAGTCTACTGGCGTAACGCCTAACATCAGTCCCGAAAAACCACCTATAGTGAATAAAACCACGAAAGCTAAGGCAAAAAGCATGGGGGTCTCAAAAGTCATTGAGCCACGCCACATAGTGGCTATCCAATTAAAAATTTTGACGCCAGTTGGGACCGCAATCAGCACCGTCGTGTACATAAAGAAGAGCTCTCCTGCCAAGGGCATCCCAACCGTGAACATGTGATGCGCCCAAACAATAAAAGAGAGGAAAGCGATCGCACCGGTCGCATAAACCATAGAGCCATAGCCAAAAAGCGGCTTTCTTGCAAAGGTAGGAATAATCGCAGAAACAATACCGAAGGCCGGCAAGATAAGAATATACACTTCCGGGTGACCAAAAAACCAAAAAATATGTTGAAACATCACAGGGTCTCCGCCACCTGCCGCACTAAAAAATGCTGTTCCAAAAAACTTATCCGTCAGCAGCATAGTCACTGCTCCGGCTAGAACTGGAATGGATGCTATCAACAAGAAAGCAGTTATGATCCAAGTCCAAACAAATAGCGGCAATTTCATTAAGGTCATACCAGGGGCGCGCATATTAAAAACAGTCGCGATTATATTGATTGCCCCTGCAATTGAAGACGCTCCCATGAAATGGATCGCAAAAATTAAATAAGGAAATGCGTCACCCGTTTGCAAAACTAAAGGAGGATACATTGTCCAACCCCCTGCAGGAGCCCCACCAGGCATGAATAACGTACTCAGCAACATCAAAAAGGCAAAGGGAAGAATCCAGAAACTCCAGTTATTTAATCGAGGCAACGCCATGTCAGGCGCGCCGATCATCATCGGAATCATCCAGTTAGCAAAACCGGTCCACGCAGGCATAACCGCCCCAAAGATCATAATCAGAGCATGCATGGTAGTCATAGAATTATAAAATTGCGGGTCAACAAACTGCAAGCCAGGCTGGAACAGCTCAAGCCTAATAACCATTGCCATGGAACCGCCAATAAAAAACATCGTAAGGGAGAAGAGTAAATATAGTGTTCCGATGTCTTTATGGTTTGTTGTCGTTAACCAACGCATTAATCCGGTGGATTGTGCGTCGTGGTGGTCGTCGTGCGCCGCGGCCTCACTCATGATCTAACCTCTAAATTAGTTTCTATTGTAGTGAAAAAATTTATTTTCATTCTAGGCTGCCTTCACTGATCAGTTCGCGTTCTAGCCAAGAGATTTCTCGAATTCTTTTGCTCGCTTGCAAGAGCCCTTGCCTGTGATTGTTGCTCGACCCAGGCAATATATTCACCCTCCGGCACGGCTCTAACCACAATCGGCATAAACCCGTGGTCCTTCCCGCAAAGCTCGGCGCATTGTCCGCGATATACTCCGGGTTCTTTTATAAATGCCCAAGATTCGTTTATAAACCCAGGAATCGCATCTCTCTTCCAGCCGAGCGCGGGTACCCACCAAGCATGTATTACGTCTCCTGCCGTAGTTAAGAACCTTATTTTTTTATTTGTCGGAACGACAAGGTAGTTGTCTACATCGCGCAAATAATGCTCTACTTCAAAAGGATCGATGTTGGAGCCACGTCGTCGAGCAGTGTTTGATTTTTCTTCGATAGTACTGAAAAAGTCCACTTCTGTCCCAATGTAATCATAGTGCCATTTCCACTGGTAACCCGTGACCTTAATGGTCATATCCGCATTGCCTACATCTTCCATCATTATCAAAGAGCGCGTCGCAGGAACAGCGACTGCTATAAGTATGACAAAGGGTATAACTGTCCAAACAATCTCTACTTTTGTGCTGTGGTGCCAATTTGCCGCTTTGGCCCCGCGAGACTTCCGATGCACCAGTATCGAATAGAACATAGCGCTGAAAACGACAACTCCTATAGCACACATAATCCAGAGCACATACATATGGAGGTCATAAATCTCTTGACTAAAAGGAGTCACCCCCCTAGGTAAGTTCAGCTCCCAATCAGCAAAAACTGAAAGAGGAAAGACACTGAAGTATAAAAACGCATAAGAAGCATATTTCTTTAAAAAGTTCATTTAGTTCCGTCTCCGCACCATTTGGCTCAACCAAGGCACGCAAGTTAATGTTGAGGATGCCCTATTTAATCTGTTTTAGAGTCGCTATTCTACATAAAATATTATGCTAGCTTCTCAATAAATTTTACGCTGAATATCCCAGCAGGGATCATTAGCGAGGTCTATGTTACCTTCTTTTTATTCTCGCGTTAACCACAAAATGTGGGTTTATCTCTCTCCCAGGTAAGAAGTCGCTATAAAGTTGTTATTTCTCTACAAAGATTCTCTATACAAAAGGAGGCCTTCGCATACGATTGCTCAAGAGGCATCCCCCATTTTGTCTGGAAGAGAAGAGGGGCTTCAATACTTTCGCTTAAAAAACTCACCACATCGTCTGCCGCATAAAGATCTAATTCTGTTTGGTTAGCAACCCAACCCAGAAAAGGAACGCCCGAATCAACAATTGATTGCGCCGCTAAAACCGCATGGTTAATACAACCTAACTTAACTCCTACGACCAACACCACGGGCAACTTCAAAAACAAAGCCAGATCTTCAACAAACAAACCTTGCCCGAGAGGAACCTTCCATCCACCGACCCCCTCGACTACAACCACATCTGCCACAGATGCACATCTTTTATAGGCCTCTTCTATCTTGGGAAAAGATATAATCCTTCCCGCCTGACTTGCGGCGATATGTGGTGAGCAGGGAGGCTCAAAAGAATAAACCGCTCTGTCTTTAAGGGGCATTTCTACGGAAGACGCCTCTAGCAGCTTAGCAACGTCCTCGTTCTCGCCCTGCAGTGACCCGGTAGCAATAGGCTTCATCCCACAAGCGCTGTAACCCGAAAAAATCGCTGCTCTGATTAAAAGACCGCTAATATAGGTTTTGCCGCAACCAGTATCCGTCCCTGTAACAAAAACGGTCACCGACGGCGCCTTAATTTATCTAGAGGAAAAGTATGCTCTTGCTGTCCATTGCCTCGCGAATTATCTAAGGCCCAAGCGTGACCGATTATTACTTCATAGGTAGCAGGAAGCTTATCTTCGCGTCTAAACAACTCATACTCCTTCTCTAATTTTACCAATTTTTGTTTGCCCAGAAGTCCTCGGCTTCTCTGCTGGGACACATTAGATGCACCTATCCCTTTCAAATCCCTCATTAAACTTCGCAAGTCATTATACTCAACCGTTATTCGATCCGCTTCTAGCACAGGATCACTAAAACCGTTCGATGACAAAAGGTTCCCCACATCATGTATATCCAGAAAGCCATTAACATGCGGGGTATCTGAAATAACTGCAAAAGACTGCCGCAACTCTCGCAAAGTGTCTGGCCCCAAAGTAGAAAACAAGAAAAGACCTCCAGGATTCATTACTCGGCGTATCTCTCGAAAGCAAAGGTCGGGCTGCATCCCCCACTGGAGGGCCAAACTAGAAAAAGCCAAGTCGAAAGACCTATCAGCTATGGGTAAGTTCTCAATATCCCCGCAGATCATCCGCTTTTTTTGAAACCAGCGATTTGGAAGTTTGGTTTGAGACCTTGCATAATTAAGCATAGAAATCGCTATATCTAATTGAAAAATATGGGCTTTTTTAAATTTCTTAATCAGCGCCCTAGAGCCCGTTCCTATTCCAGATCCAAGATCAATAATATTTCCAGGAGTTATCCGAAGGTAATCCAACTGCTGAAGGGTTCTTAAAACAACTTCTTTCTGAAGGAAATCATGTTGGCTATAAGTCACTGCGGCACGATTAAAGCGTGCCTTCATAGCCAGCTTATCTATTTTATTAGTCTCTAAGGTCGTCATCTTTCAAAAACAGCCTTTAATTTCTCGCATAACAAGGCAATATGTTCCCTGCTATGCGCCGCCGTGAGAGTAACGCGAATTCGGGCAGTCCCTTTCGGTACCGTAGGAAAACGTATCGCCTTGACGTAAAAGCCATCGACTAAAAGCTGCTCAGCGACTTGAAGTGCAACAAATTCGTCACCAATTAAAATCGGCTGTATTGGCGTTTCGCTATTCATAACCGGAACATTAGAGGCCTTTGCCAGAAAACGAAAATACTCGATATTTGCGTATAGCTTGTTACGAAGCTCAGATTTATTCGCTATGACGTCTAGAGCAGCCAATGCGGCGGCACAGCAAACGGGGGGCAATGCCGTATCATAAATAAAAGTTCTAGCTTTTTGCACAAGCAAGTTAATGACCTCTTTCGGCCCCACAATAGCGGCCCCCAAAGAACCTAGCGATTTCCCAAAAGCGACCATTCCGATGATCATTGAGCCTTTGGCGCGATACTCTATGATTCCCCCAGCCCCCTTGCCTTGCCCGATCACCCCAAAACCGTGGGCATCATCAATATAAAAAACCCCATTAATGGAACTGACTCTTTTCGAGAGGACATCAAGATCTGCGACATCTCCATCCATACTAAAGACTGACTCAGACAGAAGGAATGTAACTCCGTCAGTATTCTTGTCCATTTCGGGAATCTTTGGAATCGAGCAATGCGGATAACGCTTGTGCTTTGCACCGCTCGCTATAACAGCATCGATGAGTGAGGCATGATTTAATTTATCATGAAAAATCATATCCTTAGAAGCCGTAAGTGCCTGAATCGCTCCTAAGTTTGCCATGTACCCAGACGAAAACAAAAGCGCGGATTCTGCACCTACGAATGCTGCCAGTCTAACCTCCAATTCTTCATGTAGGGAAGAACGACCAGACAACAAGGCGGCAGATCCTGAACCAAAACCGTAAACAGGCAATTCCCGGCTAACACGATCAATAACGCAAGAATCCGAAGCCAACCCTAAATAATCATTGCTAGTGAAGTTGACGACTTGTTGATGATTTATGATTGTTTCTGACGCTTGCATAGATTGCCGACAATCCAGCTCTCTTAGCAAAAGACGAGCACGGGCGTCTTCTATTTGAGATTGCACTCGGTTAAGGAACCTATCTCTCACGTGGATTTTAAAATCAACTATGCGTGTTTGCCGACGCCTTGAGTCCTAATGTTTGAAATAGCTTGTTATCCGCAGCTACTAATGGGTTGTCTGTCGTTAACAACTCATCACCATAAAAAATGGAATTTGCACCGGCAAAAAACGACAATGCTTGAGTCTCGTCAGTCATATTCGTTCTACCAGCAGATAATCTTACAAAAGAAGACGGCATTAATATCCTGGCAACAGCTATTGTTTTAACAAAATCCAAGGGATGTACCTCAGTGGCGTTTGCAAGCGGTGTCCCCTCAACCTTAACAAGAAGATTTATAGGTACTGATTCTGGGGGCACAGAAAGGTTCGCAAGTTGCCGCAGAAGCTCTGCTCGGTCTTCAACGCTTTCGCCCAAGCCAACAATTCCACCACAACAAACATTAATGTTCGCGTCTCTAACGTTCTCTAATGTATCAAGCCTATCTTGGTAGGTCCTTGTTGTAATCACCTTGCCGTAGAATTCAGGAGAGGTATCCAGATTATGGTTGTAATAGTCCAAACCGGCGTTGGCCAGCCTTTTTGCTTGCATCGCATCAAGCATTCCTAATGTCACACAAGTCTCGAGACCTAAGCCTCTAACGCCTTCAATCAAGGGGATGACCGCATCTAAGTCCTTATCTTTAGGGCTACGCCAAGCCGCCCCCATGCAAAAGCGGGTCGCCCCTGCAGCTTTTGCCGCCACTGCAGACGCTAAAACAGTGTCAAGGTCGAGCACAGGAGTGACGTCGACATCAGTGTTAAATCGTGCACTTTGAGGACAGTAAGCGCAATCTTCAGGGCACTTTCCACTTTTTATATTCATTAATGTGCTTAACTGAATTTCGTTCGGATCAAAGAACTCTCGGTGTGTCGTTTGAGCCTTAAAAACCAAGTCATTGAATGGTAGGGCAAAAAGTTCTTGCACCTCAGCCCGAGACCACTCTCTTTTTAAAGCGGAGGGTTTGTGCTTAACCGTATTCAGAACTGCGGACATTTGGATAGAACTCCTTCACTATAGCAAGCCAACATATTAATGGCTGCTTATGTTTGTAAAGAAATCAGGTTACCAAAAACTGTACCGACGAGCCATCACTATTTTTAATGCCGTCCGCCAAACTAAAAAAGTAAGTAGCCACTTTTATTAAGGACCTATATATCAACATTTCTTGCCATTTCTGTATGCTTTTCAATAAAGTCGCGCCTTGGCTCTACTTCATCCCCCATCAAGTCACTAAATATTTTGTTTGCCGTATCAAAAGAGTTTACGGTCACTTGTAGTAATCGTCTTGTTTCGTTGTTCATTGTTGTCTCCCATAGCTGGTCTGGATTCATTTCGCCTAATCCTTTGTAGCGCTGAACATAGACCCCTCGCTGCGCGGCAGTCAATAATTTATCAAAAGCATCTGTTAAAGAAGTAACCGAGTTTTGGGAACCGTCATTTTTTAATATATAAGACCCCTCTCCAAGTTCGCTATCAAAATCAGCGCTTAGTCGGCTCATTTGCTGGTAATCAGAACCAAATAGAAAATCTTGCTTTACTTCTTTGTGAACTAGTGAACCATTTTGTATAAAAGCAAAGTTTATCGAGAAACTAGTGCTGCTTTCATAGTGCACTTCTGCATCGACAACTCTCTCTGTATTAAGGTTCTTTTGAATAATGATTTTCATCTCTTCGCTCCAAGAAACTACTTTTTCTTCGGTGTTGTCATTTATAAAGTCGGGGTTTTTAGCAGCTTTTACTGCCTCGAGCATAATGCTGGAAAGATTGAGCTCAAGTTTGGCTAGGATTTTTTTCAGCAATAAGTATTTCTTACTTTCTTCTAGAAGATCGTCTTTAGACAGCAAACCGCCAGGCAACTGGACAGCAACATCGGCTGTTGCCGAAGACATAAAATAGTCATCGAGCTCAGAATCGTCTTTTAAATAGCGCTCCTGCTTCCCTTTTTTAACCTTATATAACGGGGGCTGAGCAATATAGATATGCCCTCTAGTAATTAATTCTCGATAATGTCGATATAGAAAAGTCAGTAGCAGTGTTCGGATGTGCGAACCGTCCACATCAGCATCTGTCATAATTATTACTTTATGATATCTAAGTGCATCAATATTATATTCGTCTAATATTCCACAGCCCAAGGCCGTAATTAGATTCCCGATTTCAATCGACGCTAGCATTTTGTCGGCTCTTGCTTTTTCAACATTTAATATTTTCCCTTTTAGGGGAAGTATCGCTTGATTTTTTCTGTCTCGTCCTTGTTTTGCAGACCCTCCAGCCGAGTCTCCTTCGACAATGAAAATTTCACATTTCTCTGGGTTTTTTTCTGAACAATCGGCCAATTTTCCGGGAAGCCCTGCTATATCAAGCGCTGTTTTCCTCCGGGTAAGTTCTCGGGCTTTTCGAGCTGCTTCTCTTGCTCTAGCTGCCTCAATTACTTTCCCCATAACAATTTTAGCATCTTGAGGGTTTTCCTGAAGAAAATCGTTCAGCCTATCGGCCACGACAAATTCAACGACTCCTTTAACTTCGCTGGACACCAGCTTATCTTTCGTTTGCGAGGAAAATTTAGGATCAGGCACTTTTACAGACAATATAGCTGTCAGACCCTCCCTAACATCATCACCGGTTACCGACACTTTGCTCTTTGTCGCAAGGCCTAACTTGTCAATGTATTGATTTAACGTTCTTGTTAGCGCAGATCGAAGACCAGAGAGGTGTGTTCCACCATCTTTCTGTGGGATGTTGTTTGTAAAACACGAAATATTCTCATGATAATTAGGCGTCCACTGCAAGGCTAATTCGACCGTAATTTCATCTTTTTGTGAGGTAATATAAATAACATCCTCATGCAGCGCCGTAACGCCCCTATTAAGGTGTTTTACAAAAACGGCAATCCCGCCTTCATACTGAAATGTTTCGTTTTTCCCTGTTCTTGCGTCATTTAGCGATATTTTCAACCCAGAGTTCAAGAACGCAAGTTCTCTTAGCCGATGCTCTAGAGGCTCATAAACAAACAATACATTAGTAAACGTTTTCTCGCTTGGAAGAAACTGAATCATTGTCCCTGTTTTATCGGAGTCACCTACCGCTTGTAAGTCAGAAAGAGGATCGCCTTCGGAATATTTTTGCTCCCAGATTTTCCCGCCTCGATAAATTGTTAATGTAAGCGCCGAGGAAAGCGCATTAACTACTGAAACTCCTACCCCATGCAATCCCCCAGAGACTTTATAGGAGTTCGGATCAAACTTACCCCCAGCATGAAGGGTGGTCATGATCACTTCAGCTGCAGATCGCTGCTCTTCTTCATGGAAATCAACAGGAATTCCTCTGCCATCGTCGATGACTGTCACAGATCCATCAACATTTATAGTTACATCAACCGAAGAGCAGTGGCCTGCTAGGGCTTCATCGACACTATTATCTACGACTTCAAACACCATGTGATGCAAGCCTGTACCATCATCAGTGTCCCCGATATACATGCCAGGGCGCTTCTTAACCGCATCAAGTCCTTTTAGTACCTTAATGTTAGATGCATCATAGGTCATGCTATTCTCCAGTTAGTCTGAACATCATTTGTGATGTAGTTCCACGTGAAACACTGTTTCTATGCGAGGAGAAAAGCTTAAGAGCTCTCCTTCTCGTATCGCCGTAAAAACAGTTTGCCCTTTTTGTTTTCCAAAGCCTTCCATGGCTAGCTGTATTAATCTATCATCAAGCTCAGCCGCTAAATCGTCTACCAATATTACCGGATTTTTTGCTGTTTTACTTGCAATAAAATCCGCTAATGACAACAAAACTCCACACACTAAGAATTTAGCCTGCCCTCGCGACAACTCCGGCGCTATCGGTCCATTTGGAGTGTGAAACGATACATCTGCACGGTGAACCCCTACTGAGGTATACCCTAAACTCAAGTCTCTTTCTCTCGACGCACTCAGATGAGCTCGATAACCTGTTTCTTTCGACCACCCTGGAAAATATTTTAATATTAACGGACCAAACACTTCTTTTAGGGCGTCTCCAGCTAAGGACTTATTTATTTGAGAAATTATCTCTTGGCGGCTGCGGTCAATACTACTTCCCAGCTCCACCAACAACTCATCCCATTCCCCGTGGAGTTTCCCAAAGCGCCCGTTTCTTAAAGCTTCATTCCTCTGGCGCAATGCCCTACTATAAGCTTTCCACGTGGTCACATATTCTGGTTCCACGTGGAACATTGTTCTATCTATTAAAGCTCTGCGGTTGCTAGGACCTTCCGTTAATAGATTTGCTGCTCTTGAATTAACGATTACGATAGGTATTTTTTGAGCCAAAAGAGACGCTTTTTTACACACCTGATGATCAATTAGAATCTCCGTAGCTTTTTTTGTTTTGCGAACAATAATTGTCGACTCGTCTAAATCTTCGTCTTCAATAATTGCTTTAACAGATACTCCTGGGGCACCTTTTTTTACGATATCTTGCGTTTTGTTGGAAATAAAGGATTTCCCTAACGCCGCTAGGCTAAGGGCTTCTAGCAGCGTAGTTTTGCCTGTTCCGTTCCCCCCCCAAATTAAACTCGCCTTAGGTCCTAACGTCAGCTCTATTTGCTCAAAACAACGTAAATTATTCACTGTTACTTGCTTAAATCGCATCTTATAGCTTCGACTAAAGTCGCATCGGCATTACCACGTATTGTGTTTTAAGACTTTCAGGATCGCGGACTAGACAGCTATGGTTCGCATCGATAATATCCAACCTCACTATATCAGATCGTATAATACCCAGAACGTCGAGCAGATAGGCCACATTAAAACCAACCTCCAATTCCCCTCCATCGTATTCTATTGAAAGCTCCTCTTCTGCCTCTTCTTTTTCTGGATTATGGGCAACGGCCACAATAGAATTTTTAGTCAAATTCAGTCTAATCCCTCGAAATTTCTCATTTGAGAGTATAGACGTTCTTGTCAGCACTCCTTTTAGGTTATTTCTATCGGCAAGGATGAAATCTCCCGCATCTGGAGGAATCACACGCTTATAATCAGGAAAATCACCTTCTAACAGTTTGGTTTTCATTCGTTGAGAACCAATGTTTACGCTTAAATGGCTTTTATTAATCCGCACCTCTAGCTCGTCTTCTTCTTTGTTTTGTAGAAGACGAAGTAATTCCAAGATTCCCTTTCTAGGGACAATTACAGACAGATCTTCTGTGATTTCTATTTCAGCTTCCTTCTCACTCAACGCCAACCGATGACCATCAGTAGCTACAGCTCTTATTTGCTTTGCATTGAACTCAAGCAATAATCCGTTTAAGTAATAGCGGACATCCTGGGACGCCATAGAAAAAGTAGTTTCTTCAAATAACTCGGTTAGAACCTTTTTTTGCATATTGAATTTTAAAGTAGGACTGATTTCACTGGTTGCCGGGTATTCTTTTACTGGTAGTTTCATGAGCATGAATTTACTGCGACCAGAAGTTAGTTTTGCTTGATTTTTAAAGTCTTCAATAAGAATGTCAGCGTCGTTCGGAAGTGCTTTNCAGATCTCTAGTAATTTCCTAGCCGGTAAAACCATACTTCCAATTTCTAGAGCCGAATAACCGAACTCACTGACTAATTCCACTTCTAGATCGGTTGCTGTTATCCGCAAGCACTCTGGTTCCGCCACAAATAAAAGGTTGGCTAAAATGGATTGGCTTTGCTTCCTCTCGACAAACGAATTACTCGCTTGGAGTATTGGTAATAATATATCTTTAGAGATCTGTATTTTCATATTATTATTGTTATTAGGGGTCAGTTTAGCGGGGATAAGTTTTTAACACCTATATATCAATAGCTTAGATTTGATCTTAGGCTGTGAGTAATCCCCGCATTATGTGTATAACCTGAGGATAAAAAAACTGCTTTTCAATCCTTTCGCTTATATTCCCTTTTTATAACAAGTTATCCTCATGAAGTTAGTGTTCTTTCTAAGTTGCTATAATCTTCTTTAATCTTATTATCAAGAAGACGTAACTCAGCAATTTTTTTGTTTGCGTGAATTACTGTACTATGATCTCTGCCGCCAAATGCATCGCCTATTTCAGGTAGGCTATGACTAGTAAGATCCTTTGACAAAGTCATGGCCATTTGACGAGGCCTGGCTATAGATCTACTCCTTCTTTTAGACAACAGGTCTGACACCCTTATTTTATAATATTCAGCTACCGTTTTCTGAATATTTTCCATAGTTACTAGTCTGTCCTGCATCGCTAAAAGATCTCGTAAAGCTTCTTTTGCGAAGTCTATATTAATTGGGTTTCCAGTAAAGTGAGCATTCGCTATCACTCTGTGAAGCGCACCTTCTAACTCTCTTATATTAGATCTAAAACGTTTCCCTATAAAAAACGCAACTTCGTGAGGAAGGTTAATATTGCCTAATTGAGCTTTTTTCATGAGAATTGCAACACGAGTCTCTAATTCAGGAGGTTCAACTGCCACAGTTAAACCCCAGCCAAATCTTGATTTAAGTCGCTCTTCTACCCCATCAACTTCTCTAGGGTATCTATCGCAGGTAAGTACTATTTGCTGGTCTCCTTCAAGCAAGGCATTAAAGGTATGGAAAAACTCCTCTTGCGAGCGTTCTTTTCCTGAGAAAAACTGAATATCATCAATCAATAAAGCATCTACTGAACGATAGTATCTCTTAAATTCGTTAATTTTGTTATGTTGTAAGGCCTTAACCATGTCTGCTACAAACCTTTCCGAATGCAGATAAACAGCAGTGAGCGGCTTCTTTGTATTTGATTTAATTAAGTTTCCCACAGCATGCATTAGGTGTGTCTTTCCTAGACCGACACCCCCGCAAATAAATAGCGGGTTGTATGCTTTCCCGGGATTGCTCGCAACCTGTAAGGAGGCTGCCCTAGCCAGTTGGTTAGACTTTCCTTCAACAAAAGAATCGAAACTTAGTTCGTTCCTTAAGCCGCGGCTGCGGTTTGCTGTTTTAATCTGCTTAGGTTTATCGGTTACGCTGGTGTCAGTGAATTCAATAGGTAAAGCCGAGTTTTTCTGAGTGCTGCTACCAACATTAAGCGATATAGTTATAGTTGCGTTGGAAATAGAGGAAACAATCGCTTTTATCTGATTGAGATGGTTATTTTGAACCCAATCGTAAACGAAGCGGTTAGGCGCAAATAGCTCAAGGGTTTGATCACGTATCTCTGTCTGTAAAGGGCATATCCATGTATTAAACTGCTGTGAAGACAGTTCTTTCTCTAGCTGTATTAAACATTTATCCCAAAGTTCATTTGTCACTGTAGTTTTTTACCCAGAAATCACGAAGTTCATCTCTCTAAGGCTTTGAGTGTATACGCGTTCCTTAAACTTATCCACAAGCAGGAGGGTAACTAAAGCTCTTTCTTATATTTGACATTTAGGCCTCTTTCTGACTACTATTCGCGCCCTTTTATGGATTTAATTAAAGATGAAACATACATTTCAACCAAACACTTTAAAGCGTTCCAAGAAACACGGGTTCCGAGCGCGAATGAAGACTAAGGGCGGTAGGCGAATAATTGCTGCACGCCGAGCCAAGGGACGGCACCAGCTAACAGCGTAAGCAGCCTTGTTAATGCCAAAACCTCCTTTCGATAACGTCTTTCTTCGGAAGATGAAAATGACATCGGGCAACGACTTCAAAAGAATTTTGAGAAAAGGGCAATGTCAAAAAACGAAAGCATTTAACCTTTACTATTATGCCAATGATTTAGGGTATCCTCGCTTAGGCCTGTCGGTTAGTAAGCGCGTTTCAAACAAGGCAACGGTGCGCAACAAAATTAAAAGAGTAATTCGAGAAGCATTCAGATGTAATGCTTCTCTTCTTTCTCCGGCGGATTATTTCTTTAATGTGAAGCCTAATTCAAATATGAAAGGCTTGGGGGCAATAAAAAGTGCAGTTGCTTACTCTCTGGATAAAAAAAAGATTTGCAATATTACTATGAACAATCAGGGTAAAAACTAATGGAAAATGTGCGTTTTTTTCTGATTCTAGCGGTAAGTTTCCTCGGGCTATTGATTTACCAGAAATGGCAGGAAGACTATACGGTAAATGTGTCACCACAGGCGGTGAATGGCGCTCCCCAGTTGCAAGAATTTAATTCGCAAGCAGAGGATTCTGTGCCCTTCATAAACCCAGAGTTTCAGGCCAAGTCAGACTCACCTATTCCGTCTTTTGAATCCGAAACAGACTCCGAAATCACAGTAGAAACTGATTTGTTGTCAGTTGTTATTTCAAGTAAAGGGGGGACTTTAAATAGCATCACTTTGAAAGATTATCCGATTGATCCGAAGATACCAGACGACGCAGTGGAACTGTTGGCCAATAAATCAAGCCGCACTTTTATTCATCAAGGGGGATTAGCCGGCAGTAAGGGTTTGCCTACGCACAATGACATCTACTCTTTCGAGAGAACCGCTTATAAATTTATTAGAGATGAAGACGAATTAGTTGTTCCGTTGTATTGGACGAATAAACAAGGGATTACTATTCAAAAAAACTATATTTTCAAAAGAGGTAGTTACTTAATAGATATTGAATATAAAGTATTCAACAAGTTACCTGACGGCATTAAAGTTCATCAATATGCGCAATTGAAACGGAACAAAGAGTCATCAAGACAGGGAATGTTATATCTATTCAGTGGCGCCGCCCTTTCTACTCCGGAAAAAAGATACGAAAAGTATGACTATGGTGACTTAGAAAAAGCACCAATTAATGTAAGTGCGAAAGAGTCTTGGATTGCAGTAATGGAACATTATTTTGTTGCCGCATTGATACCCGAGAAAGAAGCGGAGAATCAGTATTACTCCAAAACAAACACAGCAGACGTATTTACTGTTGGGTTTTACAGTCAAGCTAAAACTATAGGGGCAAACGAGCAAGGTTCCTTGCTTAGTAGCTTTTATGCCGGACCTAAAAGGCACGACCTGCTTGAACCTTTGGCCACGGGGCTTCAATTAACCGTGGATTATGGAATGCTATGGTTTATAGCTAAACCTTTATTCATTGTTCTGAATTTTATTAATGACAAGCTGCATAACTGGGGCTGGGCTATCATTATTTTAACTATTCTACTTAAGCTTTTATTTTATCCTCTGGCAGCTGCCGGCTATAGATCAATGGCAAATATGAGACGGGTCCAACCGAAGCTTTTGGCCTTAAAAGAGCGACATTCAGATGATAAAGCTCAATTGAACCAAGATATGATGAAGCTCTATAAAGAAGAGCGCATCAATCCCCTTGGCGGTTGTCTTCCTATGCTTGTTCAGATACCTTTTTTCATCGCGCTATACTGGGTGTTACTGGAAAGTGTCGAGATGAGACAAGCTCCGTTTATCTTGTGGATCACTGATTTGTCGAGCATGGATCCGTTTTATGTCCTGCCCTTACTTATGGGAGTTAGTATGTGGTTCCAACAGAAGCTAAACCCAGCTCCAATTGACCCCACACAAGCTAAGGTTATGAAAATCCTACCTTTTGTGTTTACAGGTTTCTTTGCTTTTTTCCCTTCCGGCCTAGTGTTATATTGGTTGGTAAATAACTTGTTATCGATTGCTCAGCAATGGCGCATTACTCGAATGATAGAAAATTCTCACAGCACTTGATTTACGCGTAAATATATTGAGCACAGATGAAACGATTGTCGCGGTTTCAACGCCACCAGGTCGAGGTGGCATAGGGATTGTGCGTGTTTCGGGACATGAAGCCTTTGCCATATCCAAAATAATCTGTAAAACCCCTCCTAGTAAAGTGAGACATGCTACTCTGTCGGCTTTCATTGATAACTCAGGCAGTAAAATTGACACGGGGATTGTTCTCTATTATGAAGGTCCTCATTCATATACAGGAGAGGATCTGGTTGAGATTCAAGCTCACGGGAACCCGCTTATATTAGACGAGCTCGTTAGGGTGTTTTGTTGTCACCAGGCAAGGATCGCACGGCCCGGAGAATTTACTGAAAGAGCATTCCGAAACAACAAAATAGATCTGTCTCAAGCAGAGGCTGTAGCAGATGTAATAAATTCACAAACTATCAGGGCGGTTAAGTCCGCGCAGAGATCTATGAGTGGAGAGTTTGGTGCAATTGTCCAACAGTTGATACAACAAATACAATTGACTAGGGCCGAGTTAGAAGCTGCGATTGATTTTTCGGATGAGGTCGTTTCGAATGACCTACTCAAGGAGCAGAAGATCAAGAACAAATGTTTAATTTCTGCTCTGGTAAAATTAGAAAAACGCTCTCTGCTCGGTGCCCGCTTAACCGAAGGTCTGAAGGTGGTGATTGCAGGTGCTCCAAATGCTGGAAAATCGTCACTTTTAAATAAATTAGCAGACTCAGATCGATCTATTGTATCGGATATTCCTGGGACAACCAGAGATACTGTTGAATTTGATACAAATATAGAAGGTGTGCCCGTACGGATTTGCGATACTGCAGGCATACACGAGAGCAATGATTTTATAGAAAAAGAGGGGATAAGACGGACAATACAAATATTGGATACCGCTGATATCATAATCCATCTGATGGGCGCGGGAGTTTCGGAGCCTTATGTTGGAGAGGAGATAGGCTTAAAAGTGCCGGTTGGTGCCAAAATAATCAGAGTGTTCAATAAGGTAGATCAGTACCCAGAGTTGAAATTAAAGCACGCTAGTCAGGAACAAACCCCAGTATTTGTCTCAGCTCTCACTGGTGAGGGCATAGATGATCTTCGACGTACAATTCTATCGGCATCCGATACAGCCGCGAGCTCTGAAAATGAAATTACGGCTCGTTCTCGGCATGTGGTGGCGCTAAAAAAAGCTTTAGTGCATTTGCGCTCGATTTCACAAGACTCCTTTCTCATGAGCCCCGAGCTAGTCTCCGAAAATTATAGAAATGCCATTCAAGCACTCGACGTAATTTCTGGACGCTATAGTACCGAAGATATGCTGGGCGATATTTTTTCTAAATTTTGTATCGGTAAATGAGACAGCAACGGCCCCTCCAATGTTTGATCGGATTCTGGTAGTAACCCTAAGCAATATCGGGGATGCAGTGATGACTACGCCTGTATTCGAGACTTTGCATCAGCTATACCCAAATTCTGTAATTGATATTATCGGAGACGAAAGGTCTTCAGAGATTTTCCTAGGCGCCCCTTATTTGGGGGTAACTTATCATCGTAGGAAAAAAGCTTCCTTGTGGGAAAACGTGCGGTTACTCGGAAGGCTAAGGCGGCAAAAATATGACCTCATTGTTGATTTAAGAACAAACCTTATACCAATACTTTTGCGAGGGGAAAAACGTCTTTATAAGAGATCTCGAACTGGTTTTTCCCAGCACTCTGTGCAAGAGCATATGAGTGCGATTTTACCTTTACTTAATAAAGACTTCAAAACGCCGCTGTGTAAAATTTACATTGACCAAGAAGAAGCCCGAAAAGCGCGAGCCGCGGTGTCTATTATTCCACAAGGGCGATGGCTGGCCGTGGCGCCGGGTGCAAATTGGCCAGGGAAAAAATGGGCAGTATCCCGGTATCGTGAGTTAATATTTAAATTAGATGGTCAATTTGATGCGGTTTTACTGCTTGGAATAGAAGGTGATAGCCTGGAAGAAACAGAAAAAAGTACTACGCCGATCTTTGACTTTACGGGGAAAACTAATCTCAGCTTAGTTAAAGTCCTGCTATCTCAATCTTCTTTTTTCATTGGCAATGATTCTGGCTTAGGGCATTTGGCTGCTTCGCTTAGCGTGCCAACACTTACTCTCTTTGGCCCAGGAAATCCAGATCGTTACAAGCCACTCAGCATGACTTCATTTGTATTGGTGGCGCCAGAAAATAATTTGGATAAGCTGACTCCTGATTCTGTTTTTGAAGCGATGTTGCCCCATCTCAAGAAAGGGAGATAAAAATGAAGATAGTACAGGTGATGTTGGCGCGGGGGTTTGGGGGAGCAGAACGGAGCTTTCTTGATATAACACTGGATCTTGTTTCTAGAGGTCATGAAGTCCTTACCATCGTTGATGTGCGAGGATTTCTTTATCCCAAGCTAAAAGAAAACAATATGTTCAGAACTGTCGGAGTAACGTGCTTAGGATCCTGGGACTGGCGGGTTGTAAAAGCGATCGGCAAAGAGACAGAAAAATTTGGTGGTGTAATCATTCACGCGCACCTCGCTAGAGCTGCAATGTTGGCGGGGAAGGCTTCAAAAAAAGATCGGATTCCACTCTTAGTAAAAACACACAATCTAGTTAACTTAAAATATTATAAGAACGTAAACTGTTTTGTCCCCACGACAATGGCGCAGGAGGCTTATTTGATCGCGGGGGGCATACCAAGAACGAAGATATGTAAGATCCCGAATTTCAGTTCTATTGCTATAGCTTCTGCTCGCAGGACGCGGAGTCAGCCGACCGTATTCAAAATAAAAGCGCTAGGTCGTTTTGTACATAAAAAAGGTTTTGATTTATTGTTAGAAGCTATTAATCTGGTTCGAAAAAGTGGCCAGGCGGTCACATTAGATTTAGGGGGCGGTGGACCAGAAGAAAAGCGGCTCGTTAAATTAGTAGACCGGTTAGGGCTTACCGAGGTCGTTAATTTGGTTGGATGGGTAGACGATATCTCTCAATTTCTTAAGGATGGCGATCTTTTTATCTTGCCTTCAAGAGACGAGCCTTTTGGGATCGTTGTTTTAGAAGCGATGGCATCTGGGGTTCCGATTTTGGCTAGTAAAACGCAGGGGCCGCTGGAGATATTGGATTCCGATATGGGCTATTTTACTGATCTACAAAGCTCTACCAGTTTAGCCAACGATATCCTTGATACCATTCGTTCTGAGGACAGACATTTGAAAGCTGCGAAAGCGTTGCAGTGCTTCGAACTGAACTATTCGGCTTCATCTGTTGTTGCTCAATATGAGTCTTTGTACGCGCGGTTATTACAAAAATAGTTTTGACGAGATTACATCAATTACGGTTTCAACTGACAGTTCTGTTAGGCTTGTTTCGTTCAGTTTCGTGCGTGTTGTTGCGATAACGTTATCTTCCTGCCCTAACGCATGGTTTCGGCTCCAGTCCGTGGGGCCAAATATACCGAAGATAGGGATATTTGCAGCTGCTAAGATATGCATGGGCCCTGAGTCATTAGTTACAGCAAACCTTGCTCTTCTCCCGAGCTCTGCCAACTCGAATATATTAAAAGCCATTGAGGCATTGACTCCAGTTACCTCACTTAATGCAGTATTAAGGCTCTCGTCATCTGTGGCTCCGACCCACACTGTGGTTATATCCTTTGATTGGAAATATAGGGCAAGAGCTGAAAAATAAGGCCAACGTTTTTCCGGTTTAAGTGGGCTTGAGCCAGCATGCATAATGACATAAGAGTCGGTATCTAAACTGTGTGTTTCAAGCCACGAGGAAATTTTGTTTTCTATGACTTTAGATGCCTTTAGAATAGGCCGGCGCTCATGGACATTGATGTCGCAGGTTTTTAGTAAAAGACACATCCTATCAAAAATATGCTGTTGTCCTTTCCATGGGGCTGCAGGGAAATGAGTATAGCTGAGCGCATTGTGGTTTCCCACCCGGAATGTGGCTCTAGACATAAGGGTAAGTATGCCAGTTCGTCTTGAACCCTGAAGATCATAGATATGGGTAAAATTGTTTGATCTGATCCACTTCGCGATTTCTAACGTTCGATACAGGCTGTGACGATCGAAAGTCTTAATCGAAATCCCATCAAAATTTTCAAAGACATAACCAAATTGTATTGCTGTTAATAAGACCGTCTGGCTCCGTGGATGATGCTTTTTTATGGCATAAACTAATGGAGTAGACATCACAATATCGCCTAAAGCCCCTAGTTTTATTATTAGTACTTTATCTGACATTTTTAGAAATCAGGATTTTTGTTGTTGAGCGCTCGTACAAACTGAGAGTTGCGAGTTCCATTCTTCCAACGGTATAGGGATGACTTTCAGTAATTAACGGGTGGTTTGCTAGAACCTCTATAGTCCGATCAATTACCGCGTTGATGTCATTCAAAGCAACCTTTCCACGTGGAAAGACATCGTCTAGTATTTCTGATGTTCCCCCGTGATCGTAGCCGATAACGGGGGTTCCAAGGGCAAGTGCTTCGATTGTAGTTCGGCCAAAAGCCTCTGGCTTTTTGGCTAGAGAATAAGCGCAGTCAGAGATTGAAAATATCTCCATGAGATCAGATCTCGATCCTAAAAAGAGGAGGTACGGAGTGACCCCGTATGTTTGCGCAGCAATTTTGAGCTCATCCTCATAAGCTTTATTGTTTTTATGTGCAGAACCCACGATTAGTCCAAATGCATTCACACCTCTTTTTCTAAGTCCAGCCAGTATTAGGATAAAGTCTAATTGACCTTTCCACCGTGTCAATCGTCCAGCGATCGTCAAAATTTTTGCATCAGCATTGTGCTTGAGTTGCTGTTGCCAGTTGTCCATCCAGGCATCAGAAGGACGAAAGCTTCTGCGGTAAAGATCTTTTTCGATGCCTCGAGGTATAACGGTGATATCTTTCTGATGAGCTTTGCTATAGTTTTTTTTGATGTAACGTTCTATGAAATGCGATACAGCTATGACGTGATCTCCTTTTATCATAATACTGCTGTATGCGTTAACACTATATGGTCCATGCACGGTTGTGATCCAAACAGGCCGCTTGTTTTTAGAAAGAAAATTAAGTGCAATCCACACCAGCCAAGAAGGCAGCCTAGATCGGGAATGAACAATATCTATCTTCTTATTTAAAAAAGTGCGCACTAGTTTATAAATTAAGAAAACAGATGATAGTTTTTTAGCCCCAACAGGGAGTTCTATATGTTCAACCCCTAATGCATTAAGTTCTTTGACAAGACGCCCTCCCCCTGACATTACAATCGCCGTGTGGCCTCGGTTGACAAGCGCTCTACTTATTTGAACGGTGCCGCGTTCTACTCCACCTACCTCAAGTTCAGGTAGGATTTGGATGATGTTTAATTTCTTGGTCATGGAAGGGAGGAATTTGAATTAGCTGTCATGAGAGAAGGCCAGCGTTTTAGTATTGTCATTGCGCAACGATTTGCTTCGTTAAGGTTGGGTCGGTGAATATCGGGACTTGCATCTCCGTGATAGACCCAGCCCAGTTTCTGTAAGTTAGGGGCAATAGTATTGATTCGGTCTGAGCGTTTAGCGGGCACGTCTATAATGCCTACTTTGGCTTTTGTGCTAAGAGCTTCAAAAATCATGGACACGCTATCCGCAGTGACCCAGATCCGACCGCAAGACTCTATCTTCTGGTCGATCCAGTTCAACGGGAGGTCGTCTATTTGGAAGAACTTATCTTTAAGTATAGGGTCGTTCATGATCAGATTGGCAGTGCCTGACGGAGTTCGGCGCGAATTAGCAATTGTCCAAGTAGTGTGACTATCATCTTCTATTATAGTTCGTATTTGCGAGACAAGATCGTTAGCGTCCCAGTTATGATGTCGGGAAGGGCCGCCGATTAAAACCACTCCATTATTTAAGGGCGGCGCTATTTTTGATACGACTGGATTTAGAACCCCCTTCGTTTCTATTGTATTTTGGCGACGAGAGACCTTGTCATGCTCAGGAATTATGCAGAGGTCAAACCACGCTCTCGGTAATGATGGTTTCATAAGACAAATTGACAGACCGCCAGCTGTTTTTTTTGCTTTGACGAGAGCATTTTGACATTGGTGCCCGGCTCCAATTATCAAATGTGGAAGTGGAAGTTCTTGAGGTGGAGAGAATCCGCGGCGCAGTAGGTTGAGCAGCTTAAAGCTCTCAACAGTGACTATATGAGTTTCCGCCGTTATCAGCTTAGATAGTGCGTTTGATAGGCCAAGTGATTGCCGGTCGTGCCCGCGTCTTTTGTCAGAGAGTTGCCAAATTACAATGGGAAGGTTTTTCACAATGACAGGTTAAGCAATAGGTGTCAGCCAATTAGAGATGTCTTTGCGTTTCCCCGTAACGAGCTTGAGGTAAGCATCTTGTAGTCTTTGGGTTATCGGCCCTCGAGAACCAGAGCCTATGGTTCTATTATCCATTTGCCAGATGGGGGTAACTTCTGCGGCCGTGCCAGTGAAAAAAGCTTCGTCAGAGATATAGATTTCGTCTCGGGTAATGCGTTTTTCAACGACCTTTAAGCCTTCGTCATCAGCAAGTTTTAAAATTGTTGCACGGGTTATCCCTTCCAAAGAAGAACCGATTTGAGGGGTGAAGATTACACCATCTCGAACGATGAAAATATTTTCCCCAGACCCTTCGGCGACCATTCCTTCATTATCCAACAGCAAGGCTTCGTCATACCCGTCTCTGGCAGCCTCTTGGTGAGCGAGAACAGAGTTTATATAGTTGCCGGTTGCTTTTGCCCGACACATGACGCTGTTTACTAAATGCCTAGTGTACGAAGACGTTTTTATCCGAATGCCTTTTTCTAGAGCTTCCTCCCCAAGGTAAGCGCCCCAGAACCAAGTCGCGATAGCGACGTGCACAGACAAACCTTGAACACCAAGCCCTACTGACTCCGATCCATAATAGACCAATGGCCGGATATAGGCTGAAGTGAGTTTATTCAGTTTAACAGCCTGTATGCAGGCGTTTTCGATCACTTGCTTTTCATAAGGTATCGCCATTTCTAGGATATGAGCTGAGTCATAAAGTCTTTTGATATGTTCTTTCAGGCGGAAGATAGCGGTCCCAGTACTTGTTTCGTAAGCTCGGATCCCTTCGAAAGCACCTACACCATAGTGAAGTGAATGAGTAAGCACATGTACGTTTGCATCTCGCCACGGAACCATTTGCCCATCCATCCATATGACACCGTCTCGATCCTTGTAGTCCATCCTAATAAGCTCCTAAGTTTCTGCCTTTGGGGTAGATTGCTCAAATGTGGTCAGTGTAACCGACCTTTGTTGAATTGCATCACAATTTGAGACTTAGTAGTACTGTAATCATAGATTCTTTCAAACATTATTTTTATGTTTAGCCTGCGAAAAACACAGCGTATAATTGTAAAATGAATTTTATAAGCAAGTTGCCTGATGTGGGTACTACTATCTTTACCATTATGTCCCAGATGGCGGAAGATTATAAAGCTATAAACCTATCTCAGGGCTATCCAGATTACGATCCTCCTCTAGCGCTTAAAGAAAGGTTAAATTGGCATGTCAATAACGGACATAATCAGTATGCCCCTCTTGCAGGGATTGCAGCCTTGCGACAGCAATGTGCTTTCAAGATAAAAGAATATTATGACCGTGATGTAAACTGGGATACTGAAGTAACGATTACGCCTGGAGCCACGGAAGCAATTTATTGCGCTATTACAGCAATTGTTCAACCGGGCGATGAGGTTATTATGTTTGATCCGGTTTACGACTGCTACGATCCAGCTGTGCGGCTCTCCGGCGGTGTTCCGATACATTTAAAGCTTTGCTCCCCTGAGTATTCAATTGATTGGCGGCAGGTTGAGAGCGCCATAAGCTCAAAGAGTAAGGTCATAATAGTTAACTTCCCACATAATCCAACGGGCTCAATTATGTCAGATGATGATATGATGCAGCTTGAAGAAATTGCTGTTAAATATGATCTAGTCGTAATTTCTGATGAAGTGTATGAGCACTTTGTGTTTGATGGAAAAAAGCACAAGAGTGTCTTATCTAGCCCTAAATTAGCGGCCCGCTCATTCGCGGTATTCTCCTTTGGTAAATCCTTCCATGCGACCGGATGGAAAACTGGGTATGTGGTGGCTTCAGCATTACTTACTAAAGAACTCAGAGCGGTCCATCAATTCGTAACTTTTGTAGCATTTACACCGGTGCAATTCGCGCTAGCTGATTATATGGCCTCCAATCCGGAGCATTTACAAAGCTTGCCGAGTTTCTACGAGAAGAAAAGAGATATTTTTTGTTCTGCACTGAAGGAGTCGCGCTTTATTATCAAGCCCAGCAAAGGTACTTTTTTTCAATTAGCAGACTACTCACGGATTGCGGACGTCCCAGATAAGGCGTTTGTAGAATATTTGACTCAAGAGGTAGGGGTTGCGGCAATTCCGATCTCGGTCTTCTTTGATGATCCGGACAGCGAAAGTAGTCGGGTGGTAAGATTTTGCTTTTGTAAAGAAGATGACACTTTGGCCAGTGCGGCAAAACTATTGTGTTCTCTATAGTCTAGTCATCTTCAACTTTGTAGTTCCCTTCTATTGTGTGGGTAGTAGTCGAGGAATTACCCGCCGGCTGATTGTGACGGCCAAATTTGCTGGCGAAATGCATGGATGCCCTTTGCCGGAGGAATGGAGACAGAAATATAAAGCCAATAACGTCAGTGATAAAACCCGGGGTCAATAAAAACAGTCCCGAAATCAGTAGAATAAAGGCTTCTAAAACGGCAACTGTAGGAGCTTCTCTGTTTAGAAAAGACGCATTGATCTTTGCCAAGACGGATACGCCCTCTCTTCTAACTAAAATCACGCCCAGTCCGGCTGTAAATAGAGCTAGCATTATTGTGGGAATAGCCCCGATAACATGACCAATTTTGATCAGCAAGAATAGCTCGCTTAATGGAACAGCAATGAACAACAAGAGAATAAAAAGCAAAGGATTCATGAAAAGTTTTCTGCTAAATTTACTAGACACCTATACTATCTCCTTTTCTTTTAGAAATACGAAGCATATGCAAGCTAAAAAATCGAATTTATTTTCTGTCCTACTAAATACAATTGTGGGGTTGGTATTAGTTAGTTTGGTCAATGTGTCTTTTGCAGCGGAATTAAAACTGCCGTTTCAAGAGGAAAAAAAGTCTGTGCGTAAGTTTTTGCCTCCGGAGAAGGCTTTTGGATTGATAGTTAAACAGTCTAACAGCCAGGCCTCATCGCTACACTTTGAAATTGCACCTGGATACTACATATACAAACAAAAAATCGGTGTAAATCCATTAAATAAAAAAATAGAACTTTTAAGCCTTCAGCTCCCTTTAGGCGAATTAAAGGAAGATGAATTTTTCGGTGAATCTGAAATTTATCGCAAAAGCTTAGCTTTTAGTCCAACTTTTTCTAATTCCTCTCCCGAAGATACTTTTGAGGCGGAAATTTCTTATCAGGGATGCGCTGAAAATGGGATTTGCTACCCTCCTACAAAGAGAATGGTTTTATTGAAAACTAGCAGCAATAGTGTTGCTCAAATGGAGAAGAGCTCTTCAATAACGCAGAGAATTGTGACGCAACTACATCAGAAATCATTTTTTTATGTTTTGTTTGCTTTTTTTGTGTTTGGCCTATTGTTGTCTTTTACCCCCTGTGTTTTGCCTATGATTCCTATTTTGTCGGGTATTATAGTTGGGCGGACGCACTCGGGTGAAGACAGTAAGGCCTTACCTTTGTCCATTTTTTACGTTTTGGGTATGGCATCGATGTATTCTCTCATCGGGGTGGCTGCAGGATTTTTAGGGTACAGCTTTCATTTATCTTTTCAAAAGCCTTTGGTTGTGATTCTCTTTTCGTTAGTGTTCGTTATTCTGGCATGCTCCATGTTTGGGCTGTTTAGACTGCAAGTCCCTTCTTTTATTAGTCGTCGGCTTGACGCGGCAAGTCGGAAACAGACTTCAGGGACTTACTTTGGAGTTTTCATGATGGGATTGATCTCCGCATTAATCGCAGGACCGTGTTTGGCACCGCCGTTAGCTGCAGCAATGACTTTTATTAGCCAAACAGGGTCACCAATCACGGGTGGGGCTGTTCTCTTTGTGATGGGGCTTGGGATGGGTGTGCCACTTATTGCCATAGGAGCCTCGGCCGGCTATATACTGCCAAGAGTGGGTGGGTGGATGGAGCGAATAAATCAGCTTTTTGGTTTTATTTTTGTATCTGTGGCTATAGTATTTTTAGAAAGAGTTGCCCACCCCAGCATACTATTTTCTTTGTGGTTTTTGTTGCTGTTGGCATTTCTGATATGGTTTGGATTGATAATTCATAAAACTCGTTTAATTTCTCGCCGTCCACAACTTAAATGGCTGGTGATGTCGTGTTACGTAATGATTTGCGGATTTAGCCTTTATTTTTACTTGAACGGATCGCCTAGCCTCACTTCTTCATCAGACCTTGTGGAGAGCGAGCGAAATCAGGTGCGTTATCTGTCTGTTTCCGAACTAACTCAATTACAAGCGGCTATTGATGCTTCAGTTGACACCGATCAAATTGTGATTTTGGATGTCTATGCCGATTGGTGTGTGGAGTGTCGGCACTTAGAAAAGAAAACATTTGAGCAGCCGCTGGTGCGCACTTGGTTGAACGAAAATCAACTATTGAGATTTGACGTGACAGACAACAATCAGATGGATAGGGAATTTTTGTCTCAATTTACGTTGTATGGACCTCCGGCAGTGCTCTTCTTTAAAGATGGTAAAGAGGTAAGTGAATCAAGGATAATAGGCTTCGTAGATGCTAATGAATTTTTAAAAACTATAAAACAGGTGGAGAGAAGTGAGAATTAAGCACTATCTTTTGCTAGGATTTTTAGCAGGTCTGTTTGGCCTTGCCGGTTATCTTATATCGTCAGATCAGCTTCCAAGCAGAGATGACCGAGAGGAAATCCAGACGTCTTCTCGAGAAGAGCGCCAGATCTTAGAGTGGGAATTTCAAGATCTGAAGGGAGATAAGAGGCCGCTGTTATCATGGGTAAACGATGTTGTAGTTATTAACTTTTGGGCTACTTGGTGCCCTCCTTGCTTGAGAGAGATCCCGCTATTTACCATGCTTCAGGAGAAGTATAGGAAAAATGGCCTACAATTTATTGGCGTTGCATTAGACTCTGAGGTCGCTGTGCGAGAATTTAAAGAAACAACAGACGTCAACTACCCATTGCTCATTGGCGATGCCGATGTCGTGCGTTTCATGGAAGTTTTAGGGAACGAGATAGGCGCGCTTCCGTTTACAGTGGTCTTGTCTCGAGATGGCGGGTTGCTTTACAGTCATATGGGTGAGTGGGAACAGCTTGATGCAGAAAAAGAACTGGTGAAAATAATGGAAAATCTGCAAATAAGTCGCTAACTTAGTCTATATTCTATAAACGTGTTTTTCAAAATCAGTGGAGTATGCTAATATATGCCACTTTCAAGACGAGATTGTAGAGGGAGTTTTTTTTGCATAGGGTGCTGTTTTTAAATGGACCGAATTTAAATCTACTGGGGCAAAGAGAGCCTGAGGTATATGGGCAGTTGTCACTTAGCGACCTGAATGATCTTATGGCAGATAAAGCTAGTAGGTTGAGCTTAGCCCTAACAACTTACCAAAGTAACATTGAAGGTGAATTAGTTAACCGTGTGCATCAGGCTAAGTTAGATGGTGTTGATTTTATTGTCATTAACCCTGGGGCTTATACGCACACAAGTGTTGCGATAAGAGATGCATTTTTAGGAACAGAAATCCCGTTCATAGAAGTGCATTTATCTAATATTTTTTCGCGTGAATCTTTTCGCCACCAGTCTTATCTTTCTGATATCGCTGTTGGTGTCATTTCTGGTTTCGGTGCTCATGGATACGAACTAGCGCTGCAAGCGGCTGCTGAGCAGCTCAGTTAGAGCGAGTGGATAGTTTTATATACGTAAATATTTTGAGTTGAGTTATAGCGAGGATCAAGTGGATATTAGAAAAGTAAAAAAGTTAATAGAGTTGCTCGAGGAATCGGGAATAGCAGAGATTGAGATTCATGAAGGTGAAGAGTCTGTTAGGATCAGCAGAGGTCAAACAGCTAATGTTCAGACAGCTGTCTTAGCGCCTCCCCCGATGGCTGCAGCACCTGCGGTTAATGCTCAGGTATCGCCTCAATCGTTACCCACTGAGTCTTCAAACCATATCACCTCCCCGATGGTTGGTACTTTTTACGCTGCGGCGTCTCCTGAATCAGGGCCATTCGTTGCTGTTGGCCAGACTATTAATATTGGGGACACTCTTTGTATTATTGAAGCGATGAAGATAATGAACCCGATAGAGGCTGAAGTAGCTGGCACAGTTGTCGCTATTATCGCCCAGAACGGTTCTCCTGTTGAATACGGACAACCATTATTTTTGATTTCTTAAACGGTATTTTAACGAATGTTTAACAAAGTATTAATTGCTAATCGTGGAGAGATCGCGCTCAGAATCCTTAGGGCATGCAGTGAATTAGGTATTAAAACTGTGGCGGTTCATTCGGACGTGGATCGAGATCTGCAGCACGTCCGTTTGGCAGACGAGTCTGTTTGTATTGGCCCAGCGGCGCCTAATTTGAGCTACTTGAATGCACCTGGTGTTATTGCAGCAGCTGAATTAGCTGATGTTGATGCCATTCATCCTGGTTATGGGTTTTTATCTGAAGATGCTGACTTCGCGGAGCAAGTGGAGCGCAGTGGCTTTGTCTTCATTGGGCCGAAAGCTGAGACAATGAGAATTATGGGCGACAAGCTATCAGCGATTGAAGCAATGAAGGAGGCGGGTGTCCCTTGTGTCCCTGGCTCAGGGTGTGCGCTGGGCGATGATCCGGATGCAAATCTAGCGATAGGAAGAGAGATAGGGTATCCAATAATGATTAAGGCTTCCGGTGGTGGTGGTGGCAGAGGCATGCGTCCTGTGTTTGAAGAAAAGTCGCTTTTGGAGTCTATTGCTCTCACGCGTGCAGAGGCTAGTGCTGCTTTTAATAATGATAGTGTCTACTTAGAAAAGTATTTAGAGCATCCTCGTCATATTGAGATCCAAGTTCTTGCGGATAATTTTAGCAATGCCATCCATTTAGGAGAAAGAGATTGCTCGATGCAGCGCCGGAACCAGAAAATAATAGAAGAGGCGCCAGCCCCAGGAATATCTGTAGAAATGCGGAACGAATTAGGCGCTCTTTGCGCTGAGGCCTGTAAACGTATTGACTACAGAGGAGCGGGCACCTTTGAGTTTCTCTACGAACACGGCAATTTTTATTTTATTGAAATGAATACGCGAATACAGGTCGAACATCCTGTAACAGAAATGGTTACGGGCATCGATTTAGTAAAACAGCAGCTTTTGATTGCCGCGGGTCAGGCCCTAGCATATGAGCAGAAGGATATCACGTTAGTGGGACACGCTATTGAGTGCAGGATAAATGCAGAGGATCCTTATACTTTCCTTCCTTCTCCAGGCAAGATTCAATCTTATCATGCAGCAGGAGGGCGAGGAGTTCGGGTTGACTCACATATTTATTCTGGCTATGCCGTCCCACCAAACTATGATTCTCTAATCGGGAAACTAATCTGCTATGGCGACGATCGACTTGAAACAATAGCTAGAACTCAGAACGCTCTGAGGGAATTTGTTTTTGAGGGGATAAAAACAAACATACCTCTCCATCAAGATCTACTTTCGAATGAGGATTTCCGAAAGGGTGGAACTGACATCCACTACTTAGAAAGACTTCTTGATAAGGGTTAATAAAAGTGTATGAAATCAGTTTCGAACTAGAGACTGATGCCTATGGGCTGATAGAACCAACTTTGTTGGGACTTGGGGCCGTCTCCATCACCCAGTCTGATGGCGATTGTGAAATGTTTGACGAGCCAGGAATTTCTAATATCAAGTCTTGGACAAATAGTGTCGTAAGAGCCCTTTTTGAATCGGTCGATTCCTCTGCACTGGCGGTAACTGAATTACGAAAATTGAAAGGCCTTACTAATATCGTTGAAACAAAGGTCACAGACTGTGGCTGGCTTGACCGTTGGAAGTCTTCGTGGGTTCCTATGAGGTTTTCTGGTGGGCTCTGTGTTTGTCCAAGCTGGTTGGAGGCTCCTGCCGACGTTCGACACCTCCTTACTATTGATCCCGGACAAGCCTTTGGCACGGGTACTCATGAGACTACCGCATTATGCCTAAATTGGCTTGGGAGCCATGTCTCCCTCTCGAATCTCACCGTTGTCGACTATGGTTGTGGCTCAGGTATTTTAAGCATGGCGGCGGCGCTTTTTGGTGCTCAGATTGTGACTGCGATCGATATTGACCCGTTAGCTCTGTCTGTCTCTAGTAGCAATATTTGCGACAACAAACTACAAGATAGAGTATTTTGCGTAAGCGATGCCGTCCATATCCCTAGTGGTGCCGACTTACTTATTGCCAATATTTTAATGCAGCCTCTAATCGAGCTAGAAAGTTCTTTTGCGGAATTAATTAAACCTGGTGGTGAGATTGTTTTGTCAGGATTACTACGAACGCAGGTAGAGGTAATAAAGGAGGTGTACTCAAATAACTTTCGATTATCATCATGCTCTGAACAAAATGGTTGGGCCCTTTTAGCAGGAGTAAGGAAATGATGGCTTAGGACATTGTCTTCTTGACTATTAAAAATACATTAATGGTGCTATTCCTACTTTCAGGCAGACTGTTTTATGGCTATCATCGTGATTGATCGAGTCAGCGGGATCTGTTGTGGATTACGTAAATGGTATTGATGTTTAAAAAGTTGGGTTCCTGTTTAGTAACAATGAAAATTATTAAGTCACATTTAAAAAATGCTATTGCTTTAGCGCCAATGGCAGGTATTACTGATAAGCCATTTCGAAAAATCTGTCGTAAACTAGGTGCAGATTACGCTGTTTCTGAGATGGTGGCTTCTAAATTAGAGCTATGGGATCGGCCTAATACACGTGCCAGGCTAAATATGGATGGCGAGGCTTCTCCTCGAGTGATTCAACTGGTTGGTTCCGATCCTGAAGTGATGGCTAAGGCTGCTTGCATTGCGCAAGATAACGGTGCGGACGTAATTGATATTAATATGGGTTGTCCGGCCAAGAAAGTTTGCGGAAAAGCTGCTGGATCCGCATTGATGAGAGACACTAAGAAAGTGAGCTCAATCCTTGCACGAGTGGTGAACTCTGTTCAAGTTCCTGTAACGTTGAAAATCCGGACTGGATGGAGCTTAGAAAATAAAAATGCCGTTGATATTGCGCGTATAGCTGAGTCTGAAGGCATAACAGGTCTCGTGGTTCATGGCAGAACACGTGCCTGTAAGTTCAACGGAACCGCTGAGCACGAGACGGCTGCTACTATAAAACAAGCTGTTTTCATACCTGTGGTTGCAAATGGAGACATTACGTCAGGAGCCGATGCGAAAAATTTGTTCGATAATTTTGGTATAGATGGCCTTATGATCGGCAGAGCTGCCAGAGGAAATCCTTGGTTGTTTGCGTCGGTAAAAGCATGTATTAACGACCGTCCCTGGGTTGCACCCACTCTTGAGGAGCGCGCTGTGGTAATGAGCGATCATCTTCAGGGGATCCATGAACATTATGGGGAGCAAAAAGGTGTGCTAATGGCGCGAAAGCATATCGGGTGGTACTTAGATTGCTTTCCTAATGCGCCTATTTTACGGAAGATGTTTAACGCAATTCTGGATGTTGCCGAACAGCAGGTTTTTTTGGACAGTATTTTTAATCATGTATGTGCGGAGGTCGCAGCGTGACAGAGACCTCTCCAATACCGTTCCGAGAGATGGTTACGACGGCATTAGATCAATATTTCAAAGACTTAAACGGTGAACCCCCTGTCGATTTATATGAAATGGTGTTGGTTGAGGTGGAAAAGCCGTTACTTGAAATAGTTCTGCGAGAATCAAAAGGTAATTTGTCCCTGGCAGCAAAGACATTAGGTATAAATAGAGGAACGCTGAGAACGCGTCTCCAAAAATATGGTTTGAAAAATAAATGAGTAAGACTAATCGGAATTGGGCGTTGATCAGTGTTTCTGACAAAACAGGGATTGAAGGATTTGCACGAATTTTAGTTGATTGCGGAATGGGTATTCTATCAACTGGGGGCACAGCTACCGCGCTGAGAAATGCTGGCATAGCCGTTACGGATGTGTCAGAAAGAACCGGTTTTCCTGAATTAATGGAAGGGCGTTTAAAAACACTGCATCCGATAATCCATGGTGGAATTTTAGGAAGAAGAGGGGTTGATGAGGATGCTATGCGTGATCATCAAATAGAACCAATTGATCTGGTAGTGGTGAACTTATACCCTTTCGAATCGACAGTTGCCAGAGCAGACTGCTCTCTTGCGGATGCTATTGAGAACATTGATATTGGCGGGCCTACGATGTTGCGCGCCGCTGCAAAAAACCACCAATCGGTCACTGTTGTCTGTGACCCCAAAGACTATTTTGAGGTTGCGCAACAACTTGAGAATAATGGTGGCGTGACGGAAGAATATCGCTATAAGTTGGCTGCTAAGGTTTATAACCATACGGCTCAGTACGATAGTGCAATCGCCGAATATTTGTCTGGCGCAAACACCTCTGCGCAAGAAAAATTTCCGCAAAAGCTAACACTTAGTTTGACGCGGAAGCAGGTTTTACGATATGGGGAAAACCCTCATCAGACAGCAGCTTTCTATGGCGAAGAAGATCTAACGAATGGAACGGTTGTTGGTGCAGCTCAACTCCAGGGTAAGAAGCTTTCTTACAACAATATCGCAGATACTGACGCAGCGCTAGATGCAGTACGGACATTTACAGAGCCGGCGTGTTGTATCGTTAAACATGCGAACCCTTGCGGTGTTGCTGAGGCTGGTAGTTTGTCAGTAGCCTATGATTTAGCATTTGCGACAGATCCGACATCAGCATTTGGAGGTATTTTAGCCTTTAATCGAGTGGTTGATGCAGACTTGGCAAGAACTATTGTTGAGCGACAATTTGTAGAAGTCATCATTGCACCTGAAATTTCAGCTGATGCACGTGACGTATTCAAAGCAAAAGAAAATATTCGAGTTTTAGAGACAGGATTTTGGTCCGAAGAACCATTCAACCAAATAGAGTACAAGCGAGTGATGGGTGGCTTGCTTGTCCAAGAAAGAGACTATCGTGCCCAACTAATGACTGAATCGGGATTGAAGTTAGTTACTCAAAGAGCGCCTACTCCATTGGAAGTCAAAGACCTTCTTTTTGCCTGGAAAGTAGTGGCTAGCGTAAAATCAAATGCAATTATCTATGCGCGGGACAGGCAAACACTAGGTATTGGTGCGGGACAGATGAGTCGAGTTTATAGTGCACGGATCGCTGCAATAAAAGCCAAAGATGAAGGGCTGAATATTGTTGGTGCAGTCATGGCGTCCGATGCATTTTTCCCATTTAGAGATGGTATCGATGCCGCAGCGGAGAATGGCATTCTGTCTATCATTCAGCCTGGCGGCTCAATACGGGATAACGAGATTATTGAGGCCGCTGATGAGCACGGTATTGCAATGGTTTTTACTGGAGAGAGGCATTTTCGTCATTAGAAAATACACACTATTGGAATATAAGACATGAAAGTATTGATTATCGGCGGCGGCGGAAGAGAGCATGCCCTGTCATGGAAGTGCGCGCAATCACCGTTAGTAGAGGTCGTTTTTTGTGCTCCCGGCAATCCTGGGACTGGTTATGAAAAGCTGGTAAAGAATGTTGCAATTGAAGCAGATGAAACTAGTTTGCTCGTGGATTTTGCGCAGACCGAAAAGATAGACCTTACTATCGTTGGTCCTGAGGCGCCCTTGGCGGCTGGGGTTGTAGATTCCTTTGAAGCCTCAGGCCTACTTTGTTTCGGGCCAACGAAACAGGCAGCGATTTTAGAAGCCTCTAAATCTTACACCAAGGATTTTTTAAAACGCTATGGGATCCCATCTGGGGACTACGAAGTGTTTGTTGATATAGATAGTGCCGTAGATTACATAAATAGCGTTCCTATTCCTGTCGTTGTGAAGGCTGATGGCTTGGCCGCTGGCAAAGGAGTAGTGGTGGCTACCACCAGAGACCAGGCTCTTAAGGCTGCTCATGATATGTTGGAGGAAAATGCTTTCGGAGATGCGGGCGCGAAAATCGTTGTAGAGGAATTTCTGACAGGGGAAGAAGCCAGTTTCATTTGTATGACGGACGGCATTACCGCTGTCCCTTTCGCGTCGTCACAAGATCATAAGGCTCGAGATGAAGGCGATAAAGGACCCAATACCGGAGGGATGGGGGCATATTCTCCGGCGCCGATTATTGACGATGAGATGGAGCAAGAAATAATTCGTACTGTTGTCCTGCCTACATTAAAAGGAATGCAGCAGGATGGTCGTCCCTATAAAGGGTTCTTATATGCCGGTCTTATGATTGGTGCTGACAAAGTGCCGAAGGTACTAGAATTTAATTGTCGTTTTGGTGATCCCGAAACACAACCAATCATGTGCCGGTTACTCTCAGACCTTGTAGAGTCTTGCCTTCAAGTATTACAAGGTGATGCCAACAAGGTTGAATTAGAATGGGATTCTCGAGCTGCTTTAGGTGTAGTTATGGCGGCAGGCGGTTACCCCTTTGACTATTCGAAAGGTGACGTTATTTCGGGATTAGAGAACGAAACACCTAATACAAAAGTTTTTCATGCGGGGACCAAACTCAACGAAGTGGGATGTGTTACTTCGGGAGGTAGAGTCTTGTGTGTGGTTGGCTTGGGCTCCTCTGTTGAGGCGGCTCAGGAGCAAGCTTACGTTCGAGCGGGTCATATAAATTGGTCTGGAAAATTTTTCCGCAAAGACATCGGTTATCGAGCGGTACTAAGAGAACAGAATAAGAGTTAGCAGCTCCCGTTCCAAGTTACAAAGTTCTTTAATAGTGTTAGTCCAAATGCAGCACTTTTTTCTGGATGGAATTGAGTTGCGAAAACATTGTTTTTTGCAATGGCAGAAGTGAAGTCTAGGATGTGTTCGGTTTTGCTTGCCACTAATGCTTTGTCTTGAACTTCTACAAAGTAACTATGCACGAAGTAAAACCGACTGCTCGTGGGAATGCCTGATGTCAAAGGGTGAGGCCTAGTCCATTGCACTTGATTCCACCCCATGTGTGGAATTTTTTTTTGCGGGATAGTTCTTTTTCGGTCGATTTCTTGATGATGGAAACGTTTTACGATGCCATCGTATATTCCTAGGCACGAGGTATTGTCATTTTCTTCGCTGGTTAGCATCAATGACTGAAGACCAAGGCAAATCCCTAGGAAAGGTTTTTCGGCGATAGCCTCTTTTACGGCTTCAGTGAGATCAAGTTTCTGTAGCTGGCTCATGCAATTTGCGATAGCGCCTTGTCCAGGGAAAATAACACGATCAGCAGCGGCGATGACTGCAGGATCATTCGTGACCTCTACTTTCTGCCGACTGACTGCGACTTTTTCTAGCGCTTTGAATACAGAGCGAAGATTACTACTTCCATAATCGATGATGGCAATTTTTGACATAGAGGAATTAAGCAATACTTATAGTATGCCCTTGGTAGAAGGCATTTTTCCTGCCATACGTGGATCTAACTGAACAGCCATCCGCAATGCGCGTCCGAAGGCTTTGAACACTGTTTCGATTATGTGGTGCGCATTTCTACCTCTAATGTTATCAATATGGACTGTGCAATTCGCGTGGTTAACAAACCCTTGAAAAAACTCGAAGAACAGGTCAACGTCAAAATCACCAATTAAGGCACGGGGGAATTTAACTTCGTAGGTTAACCCAGGGCGGCCAGACAAATCTATGACGACGCGCGACAGTGCTTCATCTAGTGGAACGTAAGCATGGCCGTATCTCGTGATTGCTTTTTTATCACTTAGAGCTTTATTAACGGCTTGTCCTAAGGTTATGCCCACATCCTCTACAGTATGATGACCATCGATTTCTAGATCTCCAATAGCGGTGATATCCAAATCAATGAGGCCATGTCGTGAAATCTGGTCGAGCATGTGCTCGAGAAGAGGGATCCCTGTTTGAAATTTCCCATTCCCAACTCCGTCGATATCTATACTGATTTTGATATCGGTCTCGTTAGTTTTTCTCTCAACACTAGCTGTGCGTTTGTTTGTCATTTTTTAGATATACTGAATTGGTTGACTATGGAGCGTACATTAACAGGTCGCGCTCCATTTGATAAGTAAAAGTAGTGAAAAAGTGAGATGACGCAATGTCTAAATACATAGGAGCTGACGATCTCGAAAGAGTAGAAAACTGGTTTATAGGCTTTCAGGATAAAGTCTGTCTGTCCTTAGAAACATTAGATGGGACCGGAGTTTTTGTGGAAGATAAGTGGGAACGTGGAGACTTAGGCGCCGGTAGCACGAGAATTTTGACTGAAGGTGAAATTTTTGAGCAAGCCGGAGTAAATTTTTCTGCCGTTAGAGGCGATGCTTTACCACCTGCGGCTACTGCAAAGCGACCTGAGTTAGTGGGTCGAAATTTTCAGGCTATGGGTGTATCTATAGTGGTACATCCAAAAAATCCATATGTCCCTACTACGCATGCGAACTTGCGATTTATAAGAGCAGACAAGCAGGGCGAAGAACCGGTGTGGTGGTTTGGCGGTGGTTTCGATTTAACACCTTATTATGGGTTTGAAGAGGATACGATCTCTTGGCATAAATTGGCGAGAGCGGCATGTGTCAAATATGGGGATGACGTCTACCCCCAGTTTAAAAAATGGTGCGATGAGTATTTTTACCTTAAGCATCGAAATGAACAGAGAGGCATCGGAGGGCTATTTTTCGATGATTTGAATCAATGGTCTTTCGAAGAATGCTTAGATTTTATTCAAGGAGTCGGCACCAATTTCCTAGATGCGTACCTCCCTATTGTAGCGCGTCGGAAAGACCTCCCATATTCAACAAAGGAGCGGGATTTTCAGCTTTATCGACGGGGACGGTATGTGGAATTTAATCTAGTCTATGACCGAGGGACTCTTTTTGGATTGCAATCAGGTGGGCGGGCTGAGTCAATTCTAATGTCACTCCCTCCGTTGGTTCGATGGGAGTATGACTATATTCCTGAGCCGGGGAGTGCCGAGGCGAAATTACATGAGTACTTTCTTAAGCCTAAGGACTGGATCTAGTTGATCGACTAATCTTTTTAAGGTGGTGTTAGTCGCCTTTTCTCACCATGAGTGAGATGGAGTAACCGTAGCGAGATGTCCATTAGCCATAAATGTATGGTTTCTCTTATTTAATACCATTTTCAATCAGGACTTTTCTCAATCCTTTGATGGCGGGAAAGACTTCATTATTAGAATCGCAATCGTTCTCGTCAAAGGCTTTTTGCTCTAGCTCACAGATAACTCTGTCTTCGGCAAAAATCCCGTTAGTGAACCAAATAATAAATGGCCAAAACATATCAAGTAGGAAACCCATCTTTGGCCGTTTGATCATCATTAGACCAAAGGTGTGATTTTTTCTATTATCTTTATCAACTGGGACATAAATATTCCAGAGATCAAGCGCCGGTTCTTTGCTACCTGCTGTCCAAAATTTGAGCGTTTGATAAGGGTATTCCGTTCTGATAGTCATCAGATCTCGCTCACCTGCAGCAGCTTTGGGCCTGTCACCTAGCATGAACTTTTCACCGAGCGGTTGTGAGCCACTTGCTCGGGTGAAGGTGTAGTCTGCTTCGAACCAATTTTTTCCTTCTCGCATACCTAAGAACATCGTTTTTATTCCACCCATGAGCTTTCTATGAAGAAACTGGTGGTTCATATCCATTAGGTTTTCATGCATAAAAGTATAGTGACAGTCGACTTTTCTATTCAGGTATCGCGTTTTATATTTCGGGTTGTCTGCGGAAGGGAGATTGGGGAAGATTGCGTCTTCCATTTTTTCAGGATCACCTGGAAATATAAAAAACAGGCCATAAGCCTCGCGAGAGGGATAATGGCGCACTTGGTTCCGTTTTGTTTTACTGCTATCAAGATATGGAATACTTATACATTTTCCTTGAGCATCGTATACCCATCCGTGATAGCCGCATTTTAGAGTACACCCCGCTACTTTTCCTATATCGAGTGGTACTTGGCGGTGAGCGCAACGATTTTCAAGCGCAAAAGCCTCACCATTTTTTGGACGGACGAGCACAATAGGATCTCCGGAAAAAGTTACCGCAAGTGTTTTGCCTAATTTAAGATCTTTTGAGCGTGCTACCGGATACCAAAAGTTTGGATCGATGCCTGTTTTGCGTATATCAGCTATCTCACTACCAAAGTCTACTTCGGTGATTCCAGATGACTCGTTAATTTTAGGGGATGATTCAATAGACATATGGTGACCTTGCTAAAGTTCGGAGTCTTGGTGTGAGTGACTTTTTATTGAGTACGTTAATATAGCCCTAATTCTAGCCCTTCCGATAGCGTCATGCCCAATTCGCTGCAGCTTTCTAATGTATCTTCTGTTATTCCATCTCTAGAAATGATTGGTTCAGCAACAGCTTTCCATCCTAGGCCCTTTATAATTCGCTTTATTGATGAGACAGCACCATTACCATCGTTGCCTGCCGCAACAAACAGGGCGTAGGGAAGACCTCTCGATGAGTCTAGGCATTCATAATAGATTTCTTCGAAAAAGAATTTAACAGCACCTGACATATACCCGAAGTTTTCTGGAGTTCCTATGATAATTGCATCAGCTTTTTTTACCGCTTTTATTGAAGCGTGCAGCGGGTCTAATGTTTCAACGTGGATATTTTCGCAGATGCTGGCTCCGGCAATAACAGCCTCGGCCATTCTCTGCACGGTACCAGAACGGGAATGGTGCACAATCAGGAGGTTTTTTAGCTTTATTGCCATCAGTATATAATGACATTATTGAAATAGGATTACATAAGGAATGTAAATGATCTTAAAAAAGCAGATGATCAACGTTGCGGTTGCAGGAGGGGAACTTGCCGTAGCGAGATGGCCAAATAATGGTCCTACTATTGTTTTAGTGCATGGAATTTCATCGTCTCATTTGGCTTGGGGATCTATTGCCGAAAAGCTGAGTAGTTTGGGTTTCGATGTCATTGCACCTGACTTAAGAGGACGTGGTGCTAGTAATAGCTTGCAGGGACGATACGGCTTGCCTGCGCATCAAGAAGACTTGTGTAGAGTGATTGAACAGTTAAGTCAAAAACCAGTCTTTTTGGCCGGACACTCAATGGGGGCTTATGTTGGTGTTGAGTTTGGAGTTCGTTTCCCTGATTATTTGGAGCGGCTGATATTAGTGGACGGAGGGCTGGCACTGCCAAGGCCGTCAAGTATGGAGCCTGAAGATTATTTAAGGAAAACATTAGGTCCAGCAGTTGATCGTCTTTCATTAGAGTTCAAAAGTATAGAGGATTATCTAGATTTTTGGCATAAGCACCCCGCTTTTTTGGATGCTATAAACTGGAACGATGATGTAGAGCGTTTTTTTACTTACGATCTGGAAGAAATATCCGGCGGCTATAAGAGTCGTGTTGTTAAAGAGGCTGTTTTTGAGGACGGTAAAGGACTGATGGCTCCTTCGATGGTAAGCATGATTGATAAGGTGACTGCCCCGATATTGCTAATGACAGCTGAGCGTGGCTTGCTGAATCAGCCAAAGCCTATGCTGCCCGTGCAGGCGGTTGAAGATAAGTCTATTGCAATAGAGCACCTAACTTGGATTGAAGTCCCTGCTACTAACCATTACTCAATAACACTTTCGACTGGAGTCGGTCCTGTTACAAAAGCGATTGAAGCGTTCTGTAGCCTAGAAAGCTAGAACTGCAGAAGCTAACTCGCTTCTGCCTTATCAGATGAGCGCTGTGTGCGCTTTCTCTCGTTTTCAGTGAGCTGTCGCTTCCTCAACCTTATCGCTTTGGGGGTTACTTCTACTAATTCATCGTCAGCGATAAACTCAAGAGCTCGTTCAAGATCAAAGACTATAGGTGGTGAGAGAATTAAATTTTCGTCGGTGCCCGCTGCGCGAATATTGTTAAGTTGTTTAGCTTTCAGTGGATTTACGACTAAGTCATTGTCGCGCGAATGTTGTCCAATAATCATTCCTTCAAAAATTTCGTCACCATGGCCTGTAAATAAGCGGCCTCTCTCCTGAAGGTTGAACAGCGCGAAAGCCAAAGCCTTTCCATTTCCGTTTGAAATAAGAACTCCTTTGTTGCGAGCTCCGATCAAACCCGTTTCGAGTGGGCGGTAGCCGTCAAAACTTGAGAAAATTAACCCATTTCCTGCGGTGGCAGTCATGAATTCAGTTCGAAAGCCAATTAGGCCTCTAGCTGGAATAGTGTAGTCTAATCGCACACGGCCAGTTCCATCAGGTTGCATATTTTGAAGGCTTCCCCGTCTAGTGCCTAAGCGCTCCATGACTGCGCCCTGGAACTCTTCTGGAACGTCAACGACTACTTGTTCAAACGGTTCAGATTTTACGCCATCAACTTCTTTCACTATGACTTGTGGCCGCCCAACACAAAAAGCGAAGCCTTCTCGTCTCATATTCTCAATTAAGATTGAAATATGAAGCTCTCCTCTACCTGACACTATAAGGATCTTAGGGTCTTCTGTTTTCTCTACACGTAACGCCACGTTAGCAATCAGCTCTTGTTCCAATCTTTCCAGGATTTGGCGACTTGTGACAAATTTGCCTTCTTTCCCAGCGAAGGGTGAATCTGATACTTCGAAAGTCATACTAACTGTTGGCTCATCCACGGAGAGAGGGGTCATCGGATCTGGGTGATCTGGATCGCACAAGGTGTCTGATATTCGCAGCTTATCTATACCGGTGATAGCTATGATATCGCCTGCTTCAGCTGAATCTCTGACTTCTCTTTCGAGCCCTTGAAACCCTAGAACCTCCAAAACTTTACCTCGTCTGGATATACCGTCTCGGTCAATAATCACCAGAGGTTGATTGGTCTTAATAGTTCCTCGTGTAATCCGTCCTATCCCTATAGCGCCTACATAGCTTGAGTAGTCCAGAGAGCTGATTTGCATTTGCAAAGGACCATCTAGATTGACCGGCGGCGGTGGGATATATTTCACGATCGCTTCGAATAGTGAATCCATAGTAGTCTCTGTTCCATTCTCATCAATTCGCGCATACCCTTGAAGAGCTGACGCATATATGACAGGAAAGTCCAACTGCTCGTCCGTAGCACCAAGTTTATCAAAGAGATCAAATGTGCGGTCTAAAACCCAGCTTGGTCTAGCGCCATCCCTATCACATTTGTTAATCACGACGAGTGGCTTTAATCCATGCTGGAAGGCTTTCTGCGTGACAAAGCGTGTTTGTGGCATTGGGCCATCTACAGCGTCTACGAGCAGTAGGACAGAGTCTACCATTGATAGAATCCGCTCTACTTCTCCCCCGAAATCAGCATGTCCAGGAGTATCGACGATATTTATTCGATAGTCTTTCCACCTCAAAGAGGTGTTTTTAGCGAGGATGGTGATTCCTCTTTCTTGTTCGATATCATTACTATCCATCACACGAATATTGGCGTTTCCTCTTCGATGATCGAGTGTTCCTGTTTGCTTAAGGAGCTCGTCCACTAGAGTAGTCTTGCCGTGGTCGACGTGCGCCACAATGGCGAGATTGCGAAGTTTTTCAGTTGACATATATTAGGACCGCTGTTTGACAGTTGTTAAGATTAGCCTTGTCTCCACGGTAATCCGTGAAATTTCCAGCCATTCACTTTGCTTCGATGGTTATGGTCATCCTTATCGCCTTCGAAGCCTTCATCGATGTTAAAAAGACTTGTGTAGCCCGCCTCCTCGAGTTTGAGCGCAGCATCCATTGAGCGAGCCCCACTTCTGCAAATCAATAGGATCGGTCTATCTTGATGGATAGCCGTCTTACTTCTAGCTAGTTCCTCAACTTCCTGTACAAAATTTTCGTTAATTCCCCAGCCTGGGTAATCTTTCCACACTATATTTTTTGCTACCAAGGGATGGCCGATGTAGCTATATTCAAGCTTCGAGCGCACATCGATTAGGATGGACGAAGAGTTTTTCTCTAGGAAATCGTTAGCCTCGATTGGATTAAAGGAGTGTACCAAGGTCGCTTACCACTGCCGCTTAAGTAAATCGGCGCGATTATACACATATAATTCATAAACAAGTGACTATAATTAAGTTTTAGTAGATGAGACTTGAAAATTGCCTAACGAAAAAGATAAGTTCAAGGAGACAGAGAAGGCCAGCATGGCAGTCAAAGCTGATCGCTATAAGCTCTATGAGTCATCTGTGCAGTGTGCAGAGACAGAGGTTGATTTTATTGAATCTGAATTTAAAAAATTGAGAGGCCGTCGGCCTGCTCTTCTGCGTGAAGATTTTTGTGGGACTGCAGCAGTGTGCTTTGAATGGGCCAGTCGTAGACAAGAAAATACCGCAATTGGCGTTGATATAGACGGTGAAGTTCTTAATTGGGCTAACGAGAACCATCTTCCTGCGTTAAAGGCTTCTGCCCGTTCTAACGTAAAACTAATTAGAGGAGATGTGTTGAAGGTCTCAACGCCTCTGCAGGATATCATTCTGGCGATGAACTTTAGCTACTGGTTGTTTAAGGAACGGAAACTACTATTAGGTTATTTTAGAAAGGTGCGAAAAAATCTTGACTTAGATGGAATTTTTTTCTTGGACTGCTTCGGTGGAAGTGATGCCTATCGAGAGTTAAAAGAACGAACTAAGCTTGATGGGTTTACCTATGTTTGGGATCAAGCTGCTTATAATCCGGTTAACAGCGATATTAGTTGCCATATACATTTTCATTTTCCTGATAAGTCTAAATTGAAAAGAGCATTTACTTATGATTGGCGACTATGGACTCTTCCTGAGATACGAGAACTATTGCTAGATGCAGGATTTTCTGAGGTCATTATTTACGCTCAAGCTGTCGACCCAATCACTGAAGAGCCATCTCAGATGGAGCCAGTTTTGAATATGGATGCAGATCTAGGTTGGATCGCATACATTGGGGCATTAAATTAAACTCTGGCTTCCGTTGTCATACAACTGTCATATAACTGTCATAAAATTTTTTAGCTTAGGTATTAAGTCTTTAGCTACTTATTAAAAATGTTGTTTCTTTAGTCAGGGTATATTCTTTTTCCACATATAGTTAACCAACAGCCTTAGCGCCAGTGAGATCAATTTAGTAATCATGTCTTCGATAACGTCCTCAGGAAAGAACCGTGCTCATGAACGGCGCCGTCTAGTAAAAGATCGCGTATTCGCGTGGGTAATGAGTGTAGGCGGAGTGATTGTGATTGTGGCTATCGCGCTTATCTTTCTTTTTCTTTTCTACTCTGTTGCGCCGTTATTTCAAGCGGCGAAAGTGGGGGCAGTTACCCAATTTGATGTTGATTATAAAGAGGCTCCGCTTTACGTTTCTCTGGATGAATATAAAGAGGTAGGTTTGCAGATATCCGGCGGAGGTAGTTATCAGTTTTTTTCTACAGATAGCGGGAGAATTATAGAATCTAGCTCTCTGAATTTCCTGTCAGGGACGAAAATGTCTTCTTTCGCAGTAGGAGCTCTGACCAGTAACGTCATAATTACAGGCTCCGATGATGGCCGTGCCGACGTCTTTAAGGCTAATTACACGATTTCGTATCCGAATGATAAGAGGCTCGTGAGTCCATCGTTAACAAGACCTTTAGAAGGCCAAGAGCTCGTTTTAGATGAGAAAGGTGTGGCCATTCGCTTAATAACTGGTCAGTCGACTGAAGATGGGGTCACTGTTCTGGGCGTCTCGGAAGACGGAAGCGTTAATCTTGTTAGTGCAGTTAAAGAGTCTTCATTTTTGGATGACACAGGCGAATGGGTCATAGAGCGCTCCACGCTGAGCTTAGAGGGCAACCAAATCAGTCATTTAGCCATGAATGTCGATCAGAGAGAGGCGTATCTCCTGTCCCGTGACGGAACGCTCGAGCTTTACGATATCACCAATAAAACATCTCCTCGATTGATTGATCGCGTTAAAGTTGTTGAGGGTTCTGTCAGACCTACAGCACTAAAGTATTTGAGCGGGGGCTTGTCAGTTATAGTCGGAGATAGTCAAGGAAATTTATCTCACTGGTTTCCTGTACGTGGCCCTGGGGATATTGCAAGTTTGCGAAAAATTCGTTCTTTTATCCCAATGAATAGTGGGGTTGCAGATATTGCAGCTGAGTACGACCGCAAAGCCTTTGGCGCGATTGATCGGAAAGGGAACTTCTCTCTCTATCATGCGACGGCAGAACGACGTGTTTTTTCAGGTACTTTGGGAACTCAGGCACTATCTGAGGGGATTCAGTTTTCTCCTAGAGCCGATGCGATTACTTTTCGAGCTGAAAATGGCAGTATTGGGATGGTTGAAGTACATAACGAGCACCCTGAAGTTTCATTTTCGGCTTTGTGGCAGGAAGTATGGTACGAAAGTCGCGATAAACCTCTATATGTCTGGCAATCTTCAGCTTCTAATAATGATTTTGAACCTAAGTTTAGCCTAACTCCCCTAGCTTACGGTACGTTAAAGGCTACCTTCTATTCCATGTTATTTGCTATCCCGCTGGCGGTATTAGGTGCTATTTACACGGCATACTTCATGTCAGCCGGAATGCGCAAGATTGTTAAACCTTCGATAGAGATCATGGCTGCATTACCTACTGTTATTTTAGGGTTTTTAGCTGGACTTTGGCTGGCCCCATTAATTGAGCGTTATTTGCCAGGTTTTACAATGGCTCTACTGATTATGCCCATGATGGTATTGCTGGCTGCTTTTACCTGGGCTTGGCTCCCTTCAAGATGGAAAATTATAGACATGGATGGGTGGGAGGGACTATTTTTGATACCTATTCTCTTCATTGGTGCTTATTTGAGCTTTATCCTTGGAGAGTTTATCCAGATCTACTTTTTTGACGGTAGCTTAACGCATTGGATGGCGACAGCTTGGGGTATTACTTATGACCAACGTAATTCTCTTGTGGTCGGGATAGCGATTGGTTTTGCAGTGATTCCGACAATATTTTCTATAAGCGAGGATGCTGTTTTTGGTGTTCCTCACTCTCTGACGCAAGGGTCTTTGGCGCTAGGGGCAACGCGATGGCAAACGGCCCTAAAAGTGATCCTGTTGACGGCGAGTCCAGGTATTTTTTCCGCCATAATGATAGGTATGGGTAGAGCAGTTGGCGAAACAATGATCGTGTTGATGGCTACTGGTAATACACCGATCATGGATCTCAATATTTTTGAAGGATTTAGAGCCTTGTCGGCAAATATTGCAGTTGAAATGCCTGAAGCAGAGGTGGAAAGTACTCACTACCGAATTCTTTTTCTCGCAGCGCTTGTTTTGTTTTTGGTGACCTTTATGGTTAATACAGTTGCTGAAGTAGTGCGCCAGAGACTAAGACAGAAGTATTCGAGCCTATAACTAAGTGCAGGAAAAATGAAGAAAAATTCATCTATAAAGCTTTGGCTAAACAGTGGTGCCCCAGGAATTTGGATGACAGCCGCAACGGTTAGCTTCTGTCTTATTATGGTCTTTGGGCTTCTTGGTTTGATTATGTTTGAGGGATTGGGACATTTTTGGCCAAAAAATAGCGTGATGTTAGAGATGAAAAGCGCTAACTCTGAGGTGCGCTACGAGTTAGGGGAGATAGTAGATAGAGAGACGGTGGCCTCTGAACAGGTTCGTGCGTTGGGGACTTTTGTTCCAGAGGGGCAAATTTCAGTCGATCGAATTTTACTAAAAACAGGGAATCGAGACGTTGTTGGGTTTGATTTTCATTGGTATGCAACGACGCAATTTACCAGTCTTGAGTACCCGTTAGCCGCTTTTACTGCCGAACGAGAGGAATGGGGGAATTTCTATGGATTTGCTAAAGATCTAGAGCAGGAGGGCCAAAAGCTTAACTTAGGAGATCAACTCTGGCCTGAGATAGAACTTCGATTGGATAGGAAAAACGAGTTGAAGGATAGGATTAATCATCTCCAGAAAAAAGAAATGGGGAAAGTGAATCATAATATTGAACGATTGAGGCTAAGGAGCAAGAAACTTGATTTAGCGCAAGTGGGTCTGAATGACTCTCGATACTCTGAAATTACGCAGGAACGTCTAACATGGGACGAACGCTATCAAGCCCTTAACCTCGAATTGGCAGAATTGTATTCCGAAATGTCTCGAGACACACTGGTCGTGTCTACTGCGGCTGGACAAACGTTAAAACTGCCATTTAGCACCCTCATTAATGTCTTTCAACCGAACCGTATGAGTGTGCTTGAGAAGTTGGGACATTATTTCATGAAGGTTGGGGAATTTGTTTTCGATGACCCTCGGGAGGCAAATACGGAAGGAGGAGTGTTTCCCGCAATCTTCGGAACAGTGATGATGGTGATGCTGATGTCGGTAATTGTGACCCCGTTTGGTGTTATAGCTGCAATTTATTTGCATGAGTATGCTCACCAAGGTCGGTGGACACAGATTATTCGTATTGCCGTGAACAATTTGGCAGGGGTCCCGTCAATTGTTTACGGTGTTTTTGGTTTAGGTTTTTTTGTGTATATAGTGGGTGGGTCCATAGATAAGCTACTATTCCCCGCTTTACTGCCTGCACCTACTTTCGGCACTCCAGGTTTACTATGGTCGTCTCTGACACTTGCATTGCTCACTGTACCGGTAGTTATAGTTGCTACGGAAGAAGGGTTGTCGAGGATTCCAAGAAACATTCGCGAGGGAAGCTTAGCCTTAGGTGCTACAAAAGCTGAGACTCTTTGGAGGACAGTTCTCCCTATGGCGACACCTGCGATGATTACAGGGTTGATTCTCGCAGTCGCAAGAGCGGCAGGGGAAGTGGCGCCTTTGATGATGGTTGGAGTCGTGAAGATGGCCCCTGCTCTTCCGCTGGATACCAATTTCCCCTACTTGCATTTAGACCAAAAATTCATGCATTTAGGATTTCATATATATGATGTCGGATTTCAGAGTCCAAATGTTGAGGCTGCCAGGCCGCTAGTATATGCAACCTCGCTTTTATTAGTGGTAATAATTATTGCATTAAACTTAACAGCAATAATTGTACGAAACAGGCTCCGTGAAAAATATGATAGTGCTGAATCATAAGGATTAATATGGTTACAAATAATCAAGCTAAACCAACAAGCGCATTAGATTCGATAAAGATAGATGTAGATCGCGCAAGCCCTACGATTAAGCCCCAGACATGCTTGCATGTGGACGGCTTGGACTTGTTTTATGGAGGTTCACAGGCATTAAACAATATTAAAATGTCTGTTGCGGAGAAGAAGGTGACGGCGTTTATAGGCCCTTCTGGATGCGGGAAATCTACTCTTTTAAGGTGCTTCAATCGAATGAATGATTTGATAAGTTCTGTGCGAATAACCGGGAAAGTGCACCTTAAGGAACAAGATATATACGCTAAGGACGTAAATGTCGCGTTACTGAGGCAAAGGGTAGGGATGGTTTTCCAAAAGCCTAATCCTTTTCCTAAGTCGATTTATGATAATGTTGCTTACGGCCTCCGCATTCAAGGTATTAAAGGAAGGAAGATACTGGACGAGGCGGTGGAGAGAGCATTACGTTCAGCCGCCTTATGGGAAGAGGTTAAGGACAGGTTGACTGAGTCGGCATTGGGGCTCTCGGGTGGACAACAACAACGTCTCGTAATTGCCCGTGCGATAGCGATTGAGCCAGAAGTTTTGTTACTAGATGAGCCGGCGTCCGCGCTGGACCCTATTTCGACCTTGAAAATCGAAGAATTAATTTATGAGCTAAAGAACGATTACACGATTGTAATCGTCACTCACAATATGCAACAAGCCGCTAGAGTTTCTGATTACACTGCTTTCATGTATCTTGGCGACCTTATTGAGTTTGGAGACACAACAACTATTTTTACGAGGCCAGCGGAGAAAAAAACCGAAGATTACATCACAGGCCGGTACGGATGAATTATTCGCATGACCGCTTTGTTTTGGGTATAGTCATTTCAATCGATCTTGGAGCGATAATATGAGTACTAGTAGGCTGCCTAATCATATATCTCAACAATTTGACAATGAGCTCCAAGATATACGCTCGAAAGTCCTGTCCATGGGAGGACTGGTCGAGCAGCACTTGGAGAAAGTGCTGTCTTTCTTTTCCAAAGGTGAATTAGAAGGCGCAGAGTATGTAGCTGTCAGCGATCACCTGATTAATGCCCTCGAAGTTGAGATTGACCAAGATTGCAGCGATGTCTTGGTAAGGAGACAGCCTGCTGCTATGGATTTGAGGCTAGTCTTAGCTGTGAGTAAGACAATCACTGATTTAGAGCGGATGGGCGATGAGATTGAAAAAATTGCTCGACTGATTACCCACGAACCAACAGTCTTATCCGGCAATTCATACTACCATTCGGCTTCTACTCTAGGAAAACATGTCGCTCTAATGGTCAGGAACTCTTTAGATACTTTTTCTCGTATGGATTCTGGTGCGGCATTGCAAGTTGCTATGGCCGACAGAGAGATCGATATAGAAACTGGCGCCATCTTGCGTGAATTAATGACTTACATGATGGAAGATCCGAGAAAAATTTCTCCGGTTCTAGATGTGATTCTTGCGGTTAGGGCACTCGAGCGCGTCGGGGATCACGCGAAAAATGTTGCTGAGAATGTAATTTATTTAGTGGAAGGTAGGAACGTGCGTCATGTATCTTTGGAACAGATTCAAAAAGAGTTAGAGCAAGGAAACTAGTCGATTCAATCACTCTCTTTCTTGAAGGGCTTCTTCCAATGGGAAGTCAATACTGAAGCAGCTACCAACCCCCACTTTGCTGACGATCCGTAAGGACGCGTCATGCCGTCTGACAATATGTTTCACTATGGCGAGTCCTAGCCCGTTTCCCGCGCCATCCGAGAGTCGAGAACGTGACCCATCGATCCTATAAAATCGCTCGGTGACTCTATTTAGGTGCTCTGGAGAGATCCCAATTCCATTATCTTCCACTTCAAATGAGATGCACTTGGCTTTCTTGCCCCAGCGAATGACAACTGTACCGCCATCAGGGGTATAGTGGATGGCATTAAATATAAGGTTCGAAAAAGCGCTATATAGCTCTTGTTTACTTCCTAAAATTGTTGTGTTTTGGTCAATTTGGATTTGAAGGCTTAGGTTTTTGTTTGCTACTAGCGCCTGCCCTGATGAGCAGGCAGCAGTGATGATTTTTTCACCGTCCACTTTCTCGATTTGGGACAAAGGCCGACCTGCATCGAGTCGAGAGAGCTCTAAAAGTGAGTTGACTAGTTCTGACATCTGGTTGGCATGAACTTTCATATGTTCCAAAGCAGGGAGCCATTCCGTTGGGGCTTTGTCATGTTGTTCGGCTAGCATTTCGGCATATCCTTTAAGCACAGTCAGTGGCGTTTTGAGTTCATGAGATACATTTGCCACGAAATCGCTACGCGCTTGGTTCGCTTGGCGAATAAGTGTGGTATCTCTCGCTAGTAATACTCGATGAGTATCGTCAAAAGGGCCTAGCAGAAGCGATAAATAGGCATTTGATTTGGTGGGGCTCGCTATATCTAGTGTTTCTTCATCTGTCTGGTTTTCTTCGATGAAAGCTCTGACTAACGGGAGTCTGACTAAGTTTGTTATCCGTTGTTTTTTATCTTCAGGCCAACGAACATCTAGGTATTTTTTCGCTGCAGGGTTAGCCCACTCAACTTCGTCTGAAAAGTTTAGTATCACTATTGCATCCGGCCATGCGCTGGTCGCTGCTTCAAATTGCCTTAAGACTCCGGAGAGCTTTTTCCGACGTCTTTGATGGCTAAGAAAAAGCTGGTTTAGAGAGTAGGATAAGTCTTCAAAGATCCCAGATCTACCAGATAGTTCCGAGCCACTTCGCCCACCGATCCATTTAGAGAGAAGGTGCAGATCAAAGTGGATTCTCGCGATATAGAGGAGGAGCGCTAATATTAAGCTGGTCGTTAAGAAGTCTAATAACAGCCCGCATATCAGTCCAATGAGCAGGAAACTTATTAAGCGCCAGAAGTCTCCTAGTTTCATTTAATTATCCGTATATGATGGAGCAGCTAGAGAGTATCGCTTGTTTTTAGCTCCCCGTCAGCCCAATGTTTCGCTAAACAAGTATCCAGAACCCCTGACGGTTTGAATCAGGTTGTCTGACTTATACGGCTCAAGAATTTTTCGAAGCCTTCGTATGTGAACGTCTACGGTACGATCTTCGATGAAAGTATTGGTTCCCCAGACTTGATCGAGCAACTGATTTCGCGAATATACTCGACCAGGGTGACCCATAAAGAAATGTAGTAATTTGAATTCGAGAGGGCTAAGTGTTAATTGCTCATCACCACAAAAGCCCCTGCGAGATTTCAATTCTAAACGAAGCGTTGCTGTTTTTAAGGTATCCGATGCCCCAGAATCTGAGTCCGAGCGCCGAAGAAGAGCTCGTATTCTAGCAATTAGCTCAGGCGAAGAGAATGGCTTGGTTATGTAGTCATCTGCGCCCGCATCAAGTGCAGTAACTTTGTTCGCTTCTTCGCTTTTTGCAGTTAAAAGAATAATTGGTATTTGTCTGGTGTTTGGAATTTTCTTCAATCTACGGGTGAACTCTAAGCCGCTTAGGCCAGGCATCATCCAGTCTAGAAGAATTAAGTCTGGGGTAAGATTTTCTAGCACTTCAAATGCTGCGCCCACGTTAGGAGCCTCTAAGCTGCTATAGCCTTCTCTAGTGAGCACCATAGACAACATTTGTCGAATCGCGGCTTCATCTTCTACTATTAGTATTTTTGCTGTCATAAATTAATTACATGAGGTTGTCATTAATAATCGCTATTATAGTAACGAAATCATTACAGGTTTGTTACATTTTCACAGGTTTGTTACATTTTCTACTAGACGTCCAAGAAAGGATTTAACTCTAGGAAGTCCGCGACTTTTAAGTAAACCTTTTACGAATTGGGCCAATACTTAAAATATGAAAGCAGTTTGTTTTGCCTGAACGTGCGGCGATCCTGTATGCTCTTGATCGTAACAGCCAAGACTTCTTTTTGAGATTAACTATATTATACAGAGCGGCCGGGAAAGCAAATTTTCGGGTTGCTGGAGAGATGTTTGAAATGCAGGATTTCCTGAAAGATCGCTATGACCCGCAGAAAATAGAGCTGGCGGTCCAGAAAGATTGGCATGACAGAGAGGTTTTCAAGGTACAGGAAGATTCCTCTCGTCAAAAATTTTATTGCCTTTCTATGTTCCCCTATCCTAGTGGTCGCTTGCATATGGGGCATGTGCGTAATTATACAATTGGTGACGTGATTTCCCGTTATCAACGGATGAGCGGGAAAAATGTTATGCAACCAATGGGTTGGGACGCATTCGGCTTGCCTGCGGAGAATGCCGCTATTGAAAATGGGACCCATCCCGCCGCATGGACCAAAGAAAACATAGCCTACATGCGTGATCAACTAAAGAGATTGGGTTTTGGCTATGACTGGTCACGCGAGCTCGCAACCTGTGATCCTGATTATTATCGTTGGGAGCAATGGTTTTTCATTAAGCTTTACGAGCAAGGGCTAGTCTATAGAAAAACGGCCGCCGTCAATTGGGATCCGGTTGATCAGACTGTGCTGGCAAATGAACAGGTCATTGATGGGCGTGGCTGGAGATCCGGTGCGTTGGTTGAGCGGAAGGAAATCCCCCAGTGGTTTTTGAAAATTACAGACTATGCTGAGGAGTTGCTTAGCGAGCTCGATACGATGGATGAATGGCCTGCTGCTGTGAAAACCATGCAGAGAAATTGGATTGGTAAGTCAGAAGGTTTGGCCTTGAAGTTTTCAATTGAAAATGAACTGGGAGAGCTTGAAGTCTTTACTACCAGGCCGGATACGATTTTTGGAGTTAGCTATATGGCTGTTGCGCCAGAGCACCCTATAGCAGTCCAAGCAGCTAAAAATAATTCTGACTTAGTGACATTTCTAGAAGTATGTAAAAGTCAGGTAACTTCGGAAGCGGTTGTGGAAAAAATGGAAAAAAAAGGCATGCCGTTAGACCTGTATGCTATTCATCCCATGACGGGAGAGCGGATCCCAATATGGGTCGCTAATTTCGTGCTAATGACATACGGAACTGGCGCTGTCATGGCGGTGCCTGCGCACGATCAAAGAGACTGGGAATTTGCTAAGAAGTACGGATTACCAATACGTCAAGTGATCCAAACAGAAGACGACTCTGTTCTAGAAAATGGTCTAGGTGCAGTTTCGGGGTATGGCGTTACTGTAAATAGTGAGGAATACTCAGGTCTCGCGTTTGATAAAGCCTATGAATCAATCTGTGCACATCTAGAACTCAAGAAACTAGGGCATCGCCAGGTGCAGTACCGATTGCGGGATTGGCTAGTGTCGCGGCAACGCTATTGGGGCTGCCCTATTCCAATTATGTATGATGAAGAAGGGAAAGAAATAGCAGTTTCGGATGACGTTTTACCTGTTTTGTTACCGAAAGACATTAATTTAGATGGGTCGCCATCGCCTCTTTCAAAGTCATCTGATTTTCGCAATGTCACTTTGCCTGATGGCCGGACAGCTCGGCGCGAGACAGACACTTTTGATACTTTTTTTGAATCCTCGTGGTATTTCTCACGTTTCTGTTGTCCTGATCAATCTACGAAGATGCTTGACGACCGAGCGAATTATTGGATGCCGGTAGATATTTATATTGGTGGAATTGAGCACGCAGTTTTACATCTTCTTTATGCCCGTTTTTTTCACAAAGCGATGCGTGATGCTGGTTTAGTTACATCCAGTGAGCCTTTTAAACGATTGCTTACACAAGGTATGGTATGCAAAGAGACGTATTTTAGGGATGGAGAAAACGGAAGGAAAAAATACTTCAGTCCTGAGCAGGTAGAAGTGGAACTTGATGCTAAGGGACGACCTGTCAGCGCACTGCTCAGAGAGGATCAATTAGCTGTGAATATTGGCCCAGTTGAGAAAATGTCAAAATCGAAAAATAATGGAGTTGACCCACAAGCGCTTATAGATACCTATGGGGCTGATACAGTCAGATTATATACTATGTTTGCAGCTCCTCCTGAACACACATTGGAGTGGTCCGATTCTGCCGTAGAGGGCTCTTCACGATTTTTGAAATCACTATGGAGGCTGATTTTAGACCACAAAGCCGAGAACTCATTTTCTATAGCTAAGCCGATAGCTATCACTTCCGACGAGTTATTAGAATTAAGGCGACATATTCATCAGGCTATTGTTAAAGTAACAGATGATATTGCGAGACGATATAAGTTCAATACCGCGATTGCAGCTATAATGGAGTTGGTCAATCACTTGGCTCGGTTTGACTCGCATGAGTCTGAGGCTCATGCTCTTCGTCAGGAGGGGTTTGAGGTAGTTGTTAGACTCCTAGCGCCGTTTGTTCCTCACGTTTCACAAATACTGTGGAATGGGCTTGGTCAAAGTGGTGATTTGATAGACGTGTCATGGCCCGTTGAGGATAAATCGGCTTTGGAGCTCGAGATATTAGAGCTAGTAGTACAAGTCAATGGACGAAAGAGAGCATTAGTGCAAGTGCCTGTTGCAGCAACAAAAAAAGAGTGTGAAGAGGCGGGGCTGGCTGATGAGAATGTTCGGCGCTTTACTAATGGGCAATCGATTAAGAAAATAATTGTGGTGCCTGGGAAACTTATTAACATAGTAGTTGGTGACTAGAGATGGTAAGGCTTGGGGCAATATTATTTATGTCTTTTTTGGGATTGACCATGGCTGGCTGCAGCGGTTGGCAATTGAGAGGGTCAGGACACAACACTGTTGCTGATATCACAATTTATGCCGTGGAAAAAAATGCTCGGTCTGTGGGGCGAGCTTTTCGGGAGCACTGGACTTCTTTGGGAGGAGATTTAGTCGCTATTGGAGAAGCAGACTTCACCTTAGTCATCGAGAAAGAAGATTACGTGCGTAGCCTTCTTTCTGTTTCGCCTAAGACAGGGAAAGCTCGTGAAATTAATCTTAAGCTGGATGTGATATTTAGCATGCGCTCTAAGGACGGAACACTTTTAATAGCCGAAGAAGTCTTTAGTGCCGAGAGAGACTTTATATTCGATGAGACTTCTGTTTACGGCTCTAATGAAAATAGTGCAGTTTTGAAAGAGGCACTAGCCAAATTAGTCGCTATTGAGATAGCTGTGAGAGCGTCATCTTCGGCTGTTGCTTATCGAGAGAAATAAGACGGGTCAGTGAAAGTTTCGATTGATAGGTTTAGCGATCAGTTAGCAAAAGTTGAAGCCTGCAGCCTGTTTTTTTTCTACGGGACAGAGCCCCTGCAGTTGTCAGAGTGTCGGGATAAGGTTCGAGAACGACTTTCGTCCCTCGCCGTTGACGATCGTCTTTCTTTTGATATGAAAGGTAAAGATGCTTGGACAAGCTTAGGGGCTGAGCTAAATGCACAATCCCTGTTTGCGTCTACACGACTTATCGAAGTTTTTTTAGATGGCAAAAGCATAGACAAGAACGGTTTATCGATACTTGAAAAAATAATAAACTCGTCGAGTCAGGATGATTATTTTGTCTTTACGGTTCCTGTGGCGTCCTCCTTGAAGAAAGCCAAATGGTTTAGCCTCCTTGAGAATGCTGCACTATCAGTCGAATGTCGAGAACTTCAGAGTCGGGAGGCCGTAGGCTGGATTGGTCGCCGTGCACAACAGTTATTCGGCAAGAAGATCGATTTATCGGTTTGCGAGTTGGTTGCCGACTATTCGGAAGGCAACTTACTTGGAGCAGCTCAAGCATTAGAGAAAATTTCTCTAATAGTTGAATCCGAGATAGTAACACTTGCTGATGCTTTGCAAGCTTTGTCAGACAATGCTCGTTTTGATAGTTACCAATTAATTGATGCTCTTTTAAAAGGTGATTTCCCGAGAGCGATACGTGTCTTAAGAGGATTAAAAGGAATTGGTTCGGAGCCTGTTTTAATTGTGTGGGCTCTAAGTAGAGAGCTGCGCCAATTAGTTTTGATGAGTGAAAAAATAGTTGAGGGCGCTTCTGTTTCGCAAGTGATCGATCAATTTCGGATTTGGGGAAATCGGAAGGTAGCCACTGAGAAAATTTTAAGCCGCAAGTCTCTTGAGGAGTTGCGTGCTCTTCTTATTCGGTTACATTATTTGGATACGATAGTAAAAGGTGCGCGTTTTGGGAGTGTTTGGGACGAAATTGAAATATTCTCAATGGAAATTTGCGATATCATTGATATGAATCATTATGCGACAGAATTGTTTAAGGCTTGAGTGTATGGAATATAAAAAAGTAATTAGTCCAGATGTAGAAGGTTATGTTTTAAGTGCTGCTAAATCTGCTTTTGAAGTGAAGCGAGAGTTTTCCCAAGCTACGACAGCAATGAAAAACAACGCCCTTCGCTTAATGGCTGCAGCCATAGGCGATCGGAAAAATGAAATTTTAGATGCGAATAGAACCGATTTGGCAAATGCGGACACCATTGAGCCTGCCTTGTTAGAGCGGTTAGAGCTGACGGAAAAAAGAGTATCCCAAATGATGAATGGAATTTTATCTGTTGTGGAATTAGCTGATCCAGTTGGTGCGATATCTCGTTTGGAGAGACGTCCGTCCGGCATAGAAGTTGGCCGCATGCGAGTGCCTTTAGGTATGATAGGTGTTATTTATGAGGCCCGTCCTGCGGTGACTGCAGACGTTTCGGCATTGGCTATAAAGTCCGGCAATGTAGCATTATTGAAGGGAGGGTCAGAGGCTCAATTTTCTAACCAAGTTATAGCGCGTTGTGTTCAGGCAGGACTCTCGGCATCGGGACTTCCTGCATCTGGGATCATGTCTCTTGATACAACTGATCGTCGAGCTGTTGGTGCAATGTTGAAACTCAATCAATACATTGATGTGATTGTGCCTCGAGGAGGTAAAGGTTTGTGTCAGAGAGTGGCTACGGAAGCGACGATGCCTTCCATTCAGCACTTGGATGGCGTCTGCCACGTTTACTTAGACGACTCTGCAGAAATAGACAAAGCAATTGCGATTGCGATAAATGCTAAGACGCAACGGTACGGGACTTGTAACACTATGGAGACATTGTTGGCAACTCCTGCCGCGGCTTCTAGAATTTTCCCCAAACTTTTAGAAGAATTTATATTAAGAGAAGTGGAATTACGAGGCTGTTCGCGTACTAGAGAATTTTCGAAAGCAGTGATTAAAGCGACTGAAGAGGACTGGTATACGGAATATTTAGCGCCAATTTTGTCTGTCAAGATAGTAGATAACATAGATGAAGCGATGGCACACATTGCGAAGTATGGCTCTGGGCATTCCGAGGCTATTGTTACGGAAAGTATATCTTTGGCCAGGAAGTTTCTGAACGAAGTAGACTCAAGTTCGGTAATAGTAAATGCTTCAACTCGTTTTGCGGACGGTTTCGAGTACGGTTTAGGCGCTGAGATGGGAATTAGCACTAGCAAATTTCATGCCAGAGGTCCGGTCGGCTTAGAAGGCTTGACGTCAGAAAAATGGGTAGTCATTGGTAACGGCCAGATTCGAGAGTAAGGATTCATGTTTTTGATTTATTCAGCTGGGGCTTCGTGATAATTGGTCCCCCAATAGGGGTGTTAGGAGGCAGTTTTGACCCCGTACATTGCGGGCACCTTCACCTAGCTAAGGAAGCCTATAATGCAGCTGGTTTATCAGAAGTTCGATTTGTACCTTTAAACCTCCCAGCCCATAAGCAATCTTCGGCAACAGGTACTGCTGATAAATGTGCTATGTTGCGGGCCGCGATGGTTCCACCTTTCGTATTAGATTTAGTTGAGATCGAGCGAGGTGGAGTCAGTTATACTATAGATACTTTAAAGCAATTGAGATCTACTTTTCCTGGTAGGCCGCTTTGCTTGGTTCTGGGTAAAGATGCTTTTATTCATCTGGCTTCTTGGAAAGACTATCGAAAGCTGCTTGATTTCTGCCATCTAGTGGTAGTGGCTCGGGCTGAAGTCG